>QWCJ01000105.1_pt1 | contig 34154 bp, 25 predicted proteins | sample 1972501 | NCBI WGS metagenome assembly QWCJ01 (sample SAMN09866711, study PRJNA288562) | Human vaginal metagenome isolate term2_vaginal, whole genome shotgun... | isolation source: vagina | host: Homo sapiens | place: USA: California
CCGAAGCTCGTGTTGTTCACACGAGCTTTCGCGTATCCAGGGGGTGTTCCTATATAGTTTGTCAACCTCGCGGGTGGATTAGCCGGGGTTATTCGGCAGGGCGAAGGCGATCCCTCGCCCACTTTTCGGCCTCTTCAGTCGCAGCGGTAGACGCGTCCAGAGCGTTCACGATGCTCCGTTGCTGGCCACCATCAAGACGATCCTACTGCTCGTTCAAGGCCGCGACGATGATCGCCTGGGCGTGCACGCTGACCCCAATCTGAGTGTTCCCGATACTGCCCAGGAGCAGCGAGCCCATATGACTACTTGTTCAAGCCGGTTAGAATCCAAGCACTACCCGGATTATCCAGAGAAAAAGTGAGAGCAACTGTCGTTGACTCCATGATTAAAGAAGACGGACTTGATGGAGAACACAGATCGAGAGCCTGTCGAGAGAACCTCACCCATTGTTCGCTGTCGCCCTTTCCTCTAAGAAAGAGGAAGTTTTCGTGATCGGAGAAGCCGTGTTCTGGAACAGGGGGATCATCAGCCATAAGTGTTTCTTTGACTGTTTGATACGGAGTATATGGGCACACGAGCGAAAACTCAGTCCACTCTGGTCCGTAGAGTTCCTCCAGTGTGATGGACTCAGTAACGGGCATTGCATGTCCCGATCGTCCTAGGGACGCGAGATGAGAAGCCAATGGGTCATCAAAACTACAAGAGGAGAGTAATAGGGAGACAATACTAGTGAACCCTATCCGCGCCATCATGCGTCTCATTAACATAAACCCCTTCTCGTGCCTATCCTAGGAAAGTGGAGATAGCAGTCCAATGCTAGCCCAGAGGGCGCACTGGTTCAGAGCAGAAGCTTCGTCGCCACTACTTGCGAAAGCAAATCCAAGAAATCGACCTTGGGCATTGTTATACAGGTCCATGCTGGTCTCATCCGCTGGCCCCTGAGCGACAGTTTCGTGGTTAGTAGCAATGCGTTCAGCTGCATCTGCACCGATTCTCATCGTCATCAGGGCATTCCACGAGCAGTGCCGAAAAACATCGCCCTTTCCATTGTGGAGTGATGTGGCGCCAGGAAACCGGTTCTGCGCTTCCATACTCGCGGTTGTGGCTGCCTGATTGGCGATGCCGCATGATACTACATCGACCAGCGCGATGCAGGACAGCATTTCAAGGCCCTGGATATATATCCGGTAGGGGTCCGACTGGGCGGTCGCAAAAGGCGCTACCTGAGGATTGATGTCAGTGACCCTGGCACGTTCAACTGCAGCAATGATTGCGCGTTGTTCATTAGCTGACAGGGATGCGAAGTAACCGTACGGGTCGGCTCGAAGTAGAAAGCCATCTTTACCAAACAGTTCAGTGCGCAGATTGGATCTTTGCCCTACTTGGAAGGATTTCAGCCTACAAATATGACCCAGATTTCAAGGATTTCGACTGGGCAATCAAGTATTTCGGAAACCGACTAGCCCATGCGAGTAGTCCCCACAGCAAGATTCGTGCCGCAGGAACAGGTCGGGACGTTTATGCGAATCATCTTGGCAGCTACCGCAGTTGTTTTTCCAAACCCGAAATCCCCATGAGTCCTACCGATATGGAAGCTCTGGCGAAAAAGTTCAACGGTTAATTCTCTATTTTCTGAAGCGCCGGTTTAAACCGTTAGGCGGCCGCTCAACGCACGCGAAAGCGTCAGCTCATCGACGAACTCAAGGTCGCCGCCCAGCGGCATGCCGGAAGCTAGGCGCGTGATTTTCAGTCCCGGGAAGTCTCGTAGCAGACGCACAAGATAAGCTGCGGTGGCCTCGCCCTCGGTGTTGGGATCGGTGGCGAGGATGACCTCGGTGATGTCCGGGGAGTCGTCGTAAAGCGGCTCCTCCGGGGTGGAGTCCGCCAGCTCTCGGTCCGGTAGCACGCCGCCGAGGCGCTGCAGTAGTTGCGAGATGTTGAGATCCTTCGGGCCCACGTTCGCCAACGGATCGAGTGCGCCGCCGAGCACGTGATAGCGGCCGTCATATTCGCCGGTGCGCTCGATAACCTGAATGTCCTTGGGCTCTTCCACCACGCAGATGGTGGAAGCATCGCGCTGCGAATTGATGCAAATACGGCAGACTTCCTCGCGGGAAATATTGCAGCAGATGCGGCAGAAAGTCACACCATCACGCACTGCTCCCAGCGCCTTCTGGAGGCGATCAATCTCCTCTGGGTCTTGATGCAGTACGTGGAAGGCGATGCGTTGCGCTGACTTCGGGCCAATACCCGGCAGGCGCGAGAACTCATCGATGAGATCCTGCAGAGGTCCTTCAAACACGCAATGCTCCCCTCACTCAACAATCCCCTAGACCGCGACGGCCGGAGACACAACTAAAGGCCGCGCCGCCCTCCGCAAGAGGGCAACAACGGCCTTTAAGTCTAACGCGCGACTTACTGGTTGCCGCCGAAGACATCCTGGATGGACGGACCATCGTAGTTCTGCTGGGACTGCCCCATGCCCTGGGACAGCGGGCCAATCTTCTCCTGGGCCAGGCGGCCAGCAGCAGCGTGAGCCTCCTTGAAGGCGCCAACGATGAGGTCCTGAAGGGTATCGATATCCTCCGGGTCGACGACGGACTTATCAATGGACACGCTCTGCAGCTCAGCGCCACCGGTCATGGTGACCTTCACCAGGCCATTGCCAGCGCTACCCTCAACGGTGGCGGCCAGGATTTCCTTCTGAGCCTTCTCCAGCTCAGCCTGGACGCGGGCGGCCTGCGCCAGGATCTCGTTCATGTCATTTGCCTGCTGCATCGGGTCGTTCTCAGTCATGCTAAAAATCCTTTCACACGGTTATTTTCACTACGGGCCAAGTGTACAGATGCCACGCTAGAGCCGCCGCGCTCCCAACTCCTGTGCGAGAAGCTCCATCGCGACTTCCGTGGCATTGCGGTGGTCCATCTCGCCGGCGTTCTGCGCGGCCTCCATCATCTCGCGTTCCTCATCCGCGCGGGTGTATTCCGGCTGCGAGGCGGGAGCTTGTTGAGGCGCAGACTGTTGCGGCGGGACAGGTGCTTGGCCTGCGCTTTCCGGCGCCCCACCCATCCCTGTCGGCGGACCGTAGTTCTCCGGTGGTGCTTCGAACTCACCCTCGTCCGGGCCCGGCTCCGGCGGCAGCGGAACGCCGTTGCCGAACTTGGGAACCTTGGAAAACTCTTCATCCCGCTGGGCTGCTACTTGGCTCGCTTGCGCGATGCGTGATCGCCATTGGCTGCCACGGGCCTCCCTCTTTGGGGGCACTGCTGCCCCGCGCGGGGCAGTCTCCGGTCGCGTGCCTGCCTCCTCGCGCGCACCGTGCTGAGGCTGGGGCTGATCCGCCGTCATTTCAGACGACGGCCCCTGCTGCCCGATCCGACGCGGCGCGCCCCACGGGTCATCGCTAGCGTCGCCGCGTTCCTTCGCCTCGGGCTCGCTGGTCTTGTCGACCTCATCAGATTCTGTTGCGGCTGCGGAAGCTGGCGCAGTTTCGGAAGAGTGCGAATCAGTAGCGTTGTCCTGAGTCTCCGGACTCTCTGCCTCCTCGTCGGGCTCGGCGGCCTCACGTGGCGGTTGGTTGGGGTTCCACTGGGTACGTTGAACTGGCTCAGTCACCGTGAACCCGTGGGCCTTCGGGTCGGTGCCGATGACACACGTGACCTTCAGGGTGCGGTTGATCTCCTCCTGAAGGACGGTCACGATGACCTCGTTGGTGCCTGGAGAATTGATGCGTTCCGCCAGCGCACCGGTGGTGTGCCCAAGAACCAGGGTGTCATCACGCACGCCGAGGACACGGGCTTCGGCAAGCATGATTTCAGCGACCTTGTTGCGACGGCCAATGGTGGCGCGCAGGTCCGACCACCGCCCGCGAATCTCCGCGGCTGGGTCGTGCGGCTGCTCAGGCTCAGGATGCTGTTCTTGAGCCTGTTCTTGTTGTTCCGTCTGCTCCTGTTGCTGCTGTTCCTGTTGCTGGCGCTCCGGCGGCTCTTGGCGCTGTTTAGCCTGGTCTGGCTGCGGCTCAGGCTGCGCCTCCGGCTGTGCAGGACGCTCTGGCACTTGGGGCTGCGAGTCCTCGGGGGCTGGGGGCTGCTGCACCTGCTGGACTGCTTCCTGAGCCTTGTCGGCCTGCTGCGGTTGCTGCGGTGGTTGCTGTTGCTGGGCCTCTTGCTTTGCTGCTTGACGGCTGCGGCGCTGCGCGATGATAGCCGCAGCGGCGGCCGCGGGATCCTGGGCGCTGGCGACCACAGATTGCTGGCGCTGTGCAGGCGCGGTGGGCTGCCCTGCGGGTGCCGAAGGCTGCGCTCCCGCACCTTGCGGGGCAGCGGTGGGTAGCTGACCGGCCGCTGCCGCTGCGGGGGCGGCACCAACGATGAGGTGCGCACACAAAATTTCTAGAAGTAGCCGTGGGGACGTCGCTCCCCGCAGGGAGGACACGCGCTCGTTGACGGTTTCCGCCAGGTAGGCCAGCTGCGGGCCAGAGAAGCGCTGCGCCTGGGCAGTCAGTACTTCCCCGCGGTCAGTCGGAGCCGAGACCAAACCTTCCTCCAACGCGAATGGCACGGCCTGCAAGATCATCAAATCCCGCAAACGATCCAAGAGGTCAATAGCAAAACGACGGGGATCGTGGCCGGCTTCAATGACATCGTCGACAAGCCGGAAAAGCCCCGCTTTATCCTGGCTAGCCAGAGCCTCAATCGTGTTATCCAGCAAGCCCTCGTCCGTGACACCCAGAAGCGGACGGGCCACATCGTAGGTCAAGCCATCGGGCCCCGCGCCCGCCAACAGCTGGTCCAGGATGGATAGCGTGTCACGCGGTGACCCGCCGCCGGCCTGGATGACCATGGGGTACACGGTGTCATCCACGTGGACGTTCTCCGAGGCCACGGTGCGCTCCAACAGCCCCTTCATCGCCGGTGGGGTTAGCAGGCGGAAGGGATAGTGGTGGGTACGCGAGCGGATGGTGCCGATGATCTTTTCCGGCTCCGTCGTGGCAAAGATAAAGATCACGTGCTCCGGTGGCTCCTCCACCACCTTGAGCAAAGCATTGGCACCGGAGGCGGAAATCATGTGGGCCTCATCGATGATGAAGATGCGGTAGCGCGACTCCGCCGGAGCGTAGTAGGCGCGGTCACGCAGCTCACGCATGTCCTCGACACCATTGTGGGAAGCGGCATCGAGCTCCGTGACATCCAAGTTGCCCGGCCCGCCAGGGGCCAGCGAGACGCAGGAATCGCACACCCCGCACGGCGTGGAGGTGGGGCCCTGTTCGCAGTTCAGCGAGCGGGCCATGATGCGCGCAGACGACGTCTTTCCGCAGCCACGCGGGCCGGAAAAGAGGTAGGCATGGTTAATGCGCCCCGCATCAAGGGCGGCGGACAACGGCGTGGTGACCTGCTCTTGGCCTACCACTTCCGCGAACGTTGCTGGACGATATTTCCGGTAAAGAGCCACGGTTAGTCAGTCTAGCGTCTCGCCCCGACACGTCACTCCGAGCGCTGCCAATCCAGTAGATCGATGCCTTGCTCCGCCACCGCCTGCTGCAGCGCCGGCACGCCTTCCTCGACGGCGTAGGCGTACTCGGCGTCGCTCAGCATCAGCAGTTGGCAGACCAGTGTCAGGCGGCCCTCCTCCGCCACCTGCGGGGTCTGGCCACCCCACAGGTACGGGGCGATGAGCATGCCATGACGCACGCTCACGTGGGCGAAGCGCTCGTCCCCTTCAGCAAATAGTTTGGGCAGGAGCAAACCCGGCTGCGCGGGCAGCAAGCCTGCTGACTCTGTGAGCAATGCCGCTGCCGCACTCACTGCAGCAGCCGCTTCAGCCTGGTTGGTGCGGGCGACGGTGAGGAGCTCGCAGCGCACATCGATCCCCTGCTCGGCGTGCGCCAAGCCGGTATCGACGTCGGCGAAGCCACAAGTGACCGCAAGGGACTGCTCACCCTCCAGCGAAGCTAAGCCCAAGCGCTGCCCCTCGACATTCTTAAACGCCAGTTCAGCGGGAATAATCTGGTCGAGCCAGTAGGCCGTCTCGTCAGAGTTGATTGCCTTATGCCCCCAGCTTCTCCAGTGCGGCGAGCAGCACACAGGTGGCCACGCCATCCATTGCTGCCTCAACCTCTTCCTGCGGCGGCAGGGACGGGGCCAAGCGAATGTTGTGGTCCTTCTCGTCCTTGCCGTAGGGGAAGGCCGAGCCAGCCTTGGTCAGGAGAATGCCGGCATCGCGGGCCAGCTCCCACACGCGGGTCGCGGTGCCCTCCAGCACGTTCAGGGAGATGAAGTAGCCACCCTCCGGGTGGGTCCAATCAGCGATTTCGTGATGGGTGAGGTTCTTATCCAGGATGCGCAGAACCGCTTCGAACTTTGGCGCCAGCAGCGCAGCGTGGCGGCGCATAACCGCACGCACGCCCTCGGCGGACCCAAAGAACTCGTAGTGTGCCAGCTGGTTAATCTTGTTCGGGCCAATGCCGCGGATTCCGGCATGTTCCAGGTACCACTTCAGGTTGTCCGCGGAGGATCCGAAGAAGCTCACGCCGGAGCCAGCGAAGGTGATCTTCGACGACGAGGACATAGCCCAGAAGCGGTCCGGGTTACCTTCCTGCTCTGCAATCTCCAGAATCGGCAGAACCTCCGGGAAGTCCTCGGTCAGCGTGTGCACGGCATAAGCGTTATCCCACACGATGCGGAAGTCTGGTGCACCGGTCTCCATCGCTGCAAGGCGGCGAGTCTTCTCTTCAGAGATGACAGCGCCCGAAGGGTTGGAGAACATCGGCACAACCCACATGCCCTTGACCTGCGGGTCCTTGGCCAGCTCCTCTACCGCCTCGATGTCCGGGCCGTCTTCTTCCATCGGCACCGAAATCAGCTCGAAGCCGAAGGATTCCGTGATGGCGAAGTGGCGGTCATATCCCGGGGTGGGGCAGATCCACTTGATGGTCTCTTCCTTAGACCACGGCTTCTCAGAGCTGTTAGTGCCGAAGGTGTAGGCCCACAGGATGAGGTCATACATGATGTTCAGGGAGGAAGAATCCGCCGCGATGAGGAGCTCCGGATCCATGTTGGTGAGCTTGCCCCACAGTTCACGCAGCTCCTTGATGCCCTTCTGGTTACCGTAGTTGCGCAGGTCATTGCCTGCGGCATCGGTGTAGTGGCCGCGGCCCGGCAGGACGAGCAGATCATTGGACAGATCAAGCTGAGCCTTAGACGGCTTTCCTCGGGTCAAGTCAAGTTCCAAACCCTCAGCCTTGAGGGCCTCGTAGTCCTTGCGTACCTGCGCGGCAAGCTCAGTAAGCTCGGACTTTTCAAGATTAAGAAGAGACATCCGTCTTCCTTCCGGGACGTAGTGCGGACATATGGCAACCATACTAACGCCCCGTTACATCCCCCGTGTTAAAGCACACAAAATAAAAGGGGACCCCGCGCACCCGCCAGAGCCTCCTGACCCTTGCTGCATTCCTGCCCTGGGGGAGTTCAGAGGATGGACGCCACGCGGAATCCTGCGGTCTAGCCTAGCGTGCCTTGCTTGTCGACGCCAAACCGCTCCCCCACCGCCCGGCTCCCGCTCCGCTTCCAAGCACACTTCTTACCTCGCGCCCCTAAATCCTCAAGTTCTTCGCACTGACCTGGCGATTTTGCTTCATTAGGGGGCTCATGTAATGTTTCTCAGCGGAGGATTCGACTAGCGGCCTATGTCACACGCCTGGAACGCGTGCGGGAGTCACATCCCTCAGGGGTTCAAATCCCCTATCCTCCGCCACTGGGAAATCCCGGGCTTCACAGCATCACGCTAAGAGGTCCGGGATTTCTCGCATTTAGCACTGTAGACCCTTAAGCCTTAAGCCGACCGGGCAAAGGAACCAAAGTAGGGGCCCCATTTGCGGGACCCCAAACGGAAAACCCCAGGTGATTACATGTGATTCTTCGCATAAGGTTTCAGTACTTTGGTTTCTTTGCAGCCCGGCTGCTAGCCGTGCCATCCACCCCAAACGCTGTTAATCGAACTCGGGAGCCTCGTAGCCGTCTTCCTTGAGCCACTCCACGTGTGGCGGGGTGTTCATGCCCCACTCGGTGCGGGCAAGCAGGAAGGCCTCTTTCACCTCGGCCTCGCCATAGCCGCCATCGCGCAGGTACTGGCGGAAACCGTTGGGCCCCGGTTCTTTGATCCAGAGCCACACGTAGTCATCCAGTGTGCTATCCCCCAGGATGTCTTCCATGCCCGCCGGCAGCAGCTCACGCCCGGCGCGCACGCGCTCCTCCAAGTCCTCTTCGAAGAAGTCATAGAGGTAGTCCAGACCGTCTTCCAGATGGGCGTACTCAAAGGCTTCCATGCTGCTCCGTTCTACACCGTTCCATCCCAGACAAAGGGCTCCCGTGAAAGCTTATCGGGGATAAAGCGTTCGAGGAGGTCCGCGGCGGTATTAATCCCTTCGGTGTCATATCCCAGCGAGCGGGCGAGTAGGCGAAGCACATCGCCCATCTCCCGCCCTGGCTCCGCGAGTAACTGGCGGAGAGTTACTGCCCCATCGCGCTTGGACAGGCGGACGTTGTCCGAATTCAGCACGAGCGGGACATGAACGAACTCCGGCTCCGGATAGCCCAGCTTGTGCGCCAGGTAGGCCTGACGCGGGGCGGAAGACAGCAAGTCATCGCCGCGCACGATCTGATCGACGCCTTGGAAGGCATCGTCGACGACAACCGCCAAGTTATAGGCCCAGTCCATACCCTGGCTCGGATCCGCCGGGGGCTGGCCGCCACGGCGCAAGATGAAGTCATCCACCTCCCCGGTGTACTCGCCGGCGAAGGCGTCATGGATGGTGAAGGAGGAGACGTCAGCACGCAAGCGTATGGCGGGCACGCGGTTCTGGGCGGCGAGCTCGGCGCGTTTGGCCTTGCGCTCGGCGTCACTGAGATCGCGGCACGTTCCCGGATACTGCCCAGGAATAGCATGCGGCGCACGGGAAGCTTCCTGGATATCTTTGCGCGAGCAGTAACACTCAAAGGTAGGAAGCTGCGCCAGCGCCGCCTCATAAGCCGCATAGCGATCCTGCTGGTAGATGACTTCCCCGTCCCAGTCCAGGCCGAGCGCGGCAAGGTCCTCCAACTGGCGTTGTGCCGACTCCCGGGAGGAGCGCTGCGTGTCAATGTCTTCCACGCGAACAAGGAAGCGGCGCCCACTGCTTCGGGCGTAGAGCCAAGCCAGCAACGCCGTGCGCAGGTTACCCAGATGCAGATCTCCGGACGGGCTCGGGGCATAGCGCCCAGCGGGGCTGAGAAAATCCATGGCAACCAGTCTACGAGGAGTCCCGCGCGCGTCGGGGTCCTCTACTAGAATCTCCCCCATGGCTTCTGATGCGACGTATCCCCTGCTTGATTCTGCCGACGCCGAGAAGATGCTCGCCTTCGCGCGGGCCCAGGCGCCGGGGGTTTCTCTCCCCACCGATGAATCCGCCCACATTGATGAGCAGATCAACCGAGTACTCGCAGATGACAGGTTCTTGGGCAGCGTGGAGGACGCCGTCCCCGCCGCCCAGTACCTAGAAGCCCGCGAAACCCTTCGCGTGGCTGCCGGCACCATCGAGAACATCGACGATTCTCTCACCATTGCCTCACTGGGCGCGCTGACCGGACAGCCTGCGCTCGTGGCTACCGGCTATACCCGCGTGGCCCGCGCATGGCTGGATAACAACAACACTGAAGCGGCAGAGAAATTCGCAGCCAAGGCTGCTGCAGCTGGCGACGACACGGCGTTGAATGAAATTGCCGCAGCGCGCACCGTGGCCAGCCAAAAAGACTTCTCTGAATCCGCCCCCACCAGCGCGGAGGTGTCCTCCGGCTCCGCCAGCAACACCTCAAGCACCGACAGCAATGTATCACTGGCCGTGCTCCAAGAGCGCCTAGAATCTGCCAAGAGCGGTGAAGCGAGTGCAGTGAAAGGACACGCTGCTGAATTCGTGGCTATCAACGACGCCGTCACTGGAGGAGATTTCGACGGCGCAGGGGCCACGATGGGTGACATCCTCCGCACCATCCTCGAGTCCGCCGTGGGCGCGCTGTGGGCATCTAATTCTGCCGCCGACTGCGAGCGCGTGGCTACGCAATCTTTCACCATCCTCTCCAACGCACGGGCGGACGAGGAGTACCAGCAGCTCCCCGCAGTGATGCTAGCCCGCTTCTATAGCGATGCTGCACAGCACTCTTCTTCAGACTTAGAGCAGCGCGTGGCCTGCTTTGCCGCTGCTGCCCGCGAGTTCCAACGCTGCGGAGACCTCGATGGCGAGCTCCATGCTTTGCTCAAGACCGTGGCCCTCGATGTTCGCCACAGCGATCCAGAGGAGGCCTATGACATCTTGGCCTCGCGCTACGTGGATTCGCTCAAGCTCCAGAGCCTTCCCGTATCCGCCAAGTGGACCGTCCTGTATTCCGAAAGCCTCCGCTTGCAGGCGCAGGACATGTTTAAATCCACCCAGGTTTTGCTCGATTTCTTGGACCGGCACTCTGTCGCCGAAGCCACGACGCCGTCGGAGCAAAACGCCATGGCGGAGGTCGCCGAACTTTTAGGTGATCGCTACTCTTCCGCCGACGCAACAGACCGCGCGCGCAAGATGTACCACCTTGCGTTCAACCTCTTTGCCAAGGCCAATAATGTGCGCGCTCTCGAGGAGCTGCGCAAGAAGGCCTAAGCCCCGCGGTGCACGGGGCCTAGGCTTGTCACGCTTGGCCGCCGAACCACTGCCGGTTCGCAGGCAGCCACAGCAGCACAATGACCACCGCCGATGCGATGGACGCGGGCATGACCGAACTCGCCGGAATGAGCAGCACCACGATGGCGCTGATAACGGTCAGCGCAATCCGCGCGGACTGCTGCGCGTGCAGCACATAGGTGGTGAGGGCACACACCAAGAGAACCAGTACGGCAAGTAACACGCCGAGCTCAGTGGAGAGCTGGTCCGTGCGGCTTACCGCCGCCGGGCTGTTTTCAAAGGCGATGAGCCGGCAGATGTTGTATACCGCGTAGCTCGTGATGAAGACCTCCAGTACCGCTGCAATCTTCAACGGCCACGGTGCCCATTGCGCCTTCATATCGGCGGCACGGCGGGTCTGACGGACAGAATCGGTGACTGCACCGTAGCGATAGTCCGGTGCGGGCGCGGCAGGCGAGCCTGTCGGCGGGGTTCCTGGGGGTTGTGGGCTACCGAAAGTCATGACACATCCTGCGCAAAGACGCCGCGTTGGCTCAGCAACCAACGAATGGGATCCAGAACGCGGTAGGGCGCAATGCCGCTGCGGGCTAGCTGGCGGCCCGTCGGGGCCTCACCCAACGCGGAGACCACGAAGAAGCTACCGCCGCGCGGAGCTGCCGAATAGATCTTGTTGATGAGGTCATTAGCACCCAAGAAGCGCAACAGCGATTCGGCTTCAAGGTGGACCATCCAGCGGTCCGAATCGCGGAAGTTCCACCCGGTATCCCGGCGGAAAGCGGAGCCGCGGTTGGCCATGAGTTTCTTCCAACGCACGTCATCCACCTGCTCAAGTTTCTGCACCGTGTCGAACTTCGAGATGGTCACGGCCAGTGGCGGCGGGGTATCCGTATCGAGCAGCGCCAGCAGGTTGTCCAGAACCCGCAGGGAATCCGCACCGAGCTCACCAATATTGGGAATCAGACCGTGGATAAAGTCCTGAATTTGCTGCACACGCAGCGGGTCAAAGAGGAAAATCACCAAATCCGCGTGGGAGAAGAAAGCGAGGTTCTCGCGGTCGGCTTCGTTCTCTGGCGGGTTCTCCAAGTCTTCGCCCGCCACGTCGCGGAAGACCAAGTAATTCATGCGCTCGTGTCCCTGTTCATCAGGCCACTTACCGAGCTCAAAAATCAGTGGGTCGCGCTGGTAGGCGTCGGTAGCCACCGCACTTGGCGTGGGGTCCATGGCACGCATCTCCTCAAAGAGCGGCTTCTCATAAACCTCGGCGTAGCGCTCGCGCGTGGATTCATCCGCCGCTTGGACGGAGCGGTTGTGCTTGTGCGCCAGCTGCTTGAGCTGCTTGATCATCACCGCGGTGTAGAGCGACTTACCGGAGTTACGCGCGCCGGCCATGGCCACGCAATGTGTCACGGCGTCGGTCCATCCCTGCGGCAGCTCCCGGTTGGTGTATGGGCTTACCGTCACACCATCCTCGAGCGGTTTAAAGGTCCACGGGCAACGTGCCTGGCTCATTAGTTCCTCTCTTTCAGCATGGCAGTGACGCGGTCAGTCAATTCCGAAAGCTCCGTGTTCGCGCCGGATTCGAGCTGCTTGACGACGTCCCCGTCGATCACCGCGTACGCCACATGAGCCGGGGTTCCGTTGATTCGCGCGAGCTCCAGCTCCTGGCGTCCGATAGCGCTCGTGATGAGCACGACGGTGGGCACCTGGGTTTCCAGCATGGAAGTCACGGGAGAATCGGTGACGTAGATGACCAGCGAGGACGTGGAGGTGAGAGTCGGCAAGCGCCACGGCCGCTGACCTACACGCTCCGCTCCACTATCAATGACGTCCGCGATGAAACGGGTCAGCTCATCCACCTTATGGGTCTCGATGCTGTCCTGCCCATCAGTGGCGCGGAAGTGCCGGAAGGCATCCGAGAGCGCATCGATATATTTGGCGGTCGCCTCGACGATCTTCGGTGTGACATTGATCTGCATGGAGGCGGAACCATCGACGACCACGGTGACATTATCAAGGCCTGCGACATCCAGCTCCGCGCGACGCATCTTGGAGCGCACCTCGCGGGCGGAATCGGTGATTCCGGCGCCTTCGGTCGTGCCGAATGCTTCTAAGTGGTAGCTGCCGGATTCCGGGGTGACCTCGGCGAGGCGTTCGGCGGAGTCCTCGGCGGCGTCGATAAGCACGCGCGGGAACGTCACCGAATCACTCGAGTTGCTCACCGTCAGGCGGACCTCGCTGCGCAGGCCGAAGGTCCCATTCCGCTTCGGGCGCACGACGATGGTGGCGCGCTCGGGCAGGGAGTGCACCATGATGGAGAGGTCGTGGACGCGCACGGCATCAACGCCTTCTCCCAAAATCGCCAGCTCCATGGAGGCGCCGCCGGTTCCCATCTCGAAGGCTTCGACGCGCAGGATGCCGTCTGAGCCGATGCGGCGGGACTCTCCGTCCCGCAGTGTGTATTTAGCCATGACGCTTATTTCCTTCTCTTACCTTCCGTGGAATCCCATGTTTCGACCGTGCTCACCGAGAGCTGCTCCCCGGTGTTGCCATGCTGTGTTCGGTTCAAAATGCGATGGGCCCGGTCGTTGCTGCATGGGAGCTGAGCGCTCCGCCAGCAACTGTGTCGTGCCATCTAGCAACATGGCGACGCGCCCCGTGGCATAGCGCTCGCAATGATCCAGTGCGATGATTCCGGCGAAGTGCGTAGCGGTGAGGTATCCGATGTGCTCGAGCTCGCGGTCCTCCCAGGGCTGCAGGGCATCCTCTGCTAGGAGGTTGAAATCCCGCGGGAAGTAGAAAACCCAGGAGGCAACAATCGCGGACATCAACAGCTTGTCCAACCCCTCACCCAACGAGTTTTTATCGAGGTAGGCCAGCTGGATGGAGCGACCACGGTGGGTATCAAGGTGCTCGATCCACCAGCGCGGATCGAATTCCTTGAGCCTATGCCGCTCCTCGGCGCTGAGCCCAGGAACGTTGGCGTTGCCGCCCGACGCCGTTGCCGGCGCGGTGTCTGCACCAGCTGACGGCGCGGCCTCCGCCTTCGTGGCAAAAGGGTTCTCCTGCGCCGTGTTCGGCTCAGGCGCATCGAGGGGATTTGGTGGAGTACCCGTGGGTCCATGACCCGGGAGCGCAAAAGGTGAGGAGTCTGCGATAGGTGCTCCGAAATCAGCTGGGTCCTGACCCCAAGAATCGTCAAAGCTCTGCGCGTCTCGCTGTGCAGGTTCGCTACCCGTTGCAGCGTTCTCCTCTGCTATGGGTGTCGAAACAGTGCGCTGCTCGGCCTGCTCTTGCTGTGGCTCCGGAGCCGCAGACTCAGCTTCTTCCGCGGCATTTTCTGCATAGGAGCTGACGTCTGGCAGGGCCTCATCGAGGGCGAACACGACCGGATTGCCGGGGATCGCCGTCTCCGCGAGACGCTGCTTCTCGCTCGGCGGCACCACGAGCATGGTGGAGGTGCTCAGCGGGAACTCATTGATGGCGGCGGCTTTTTCAAAAGTGGAGAAGCCGAAACCATCCTCCCCCACCTCGCGGGCGGTGGCAGCAATCCACAGCGCTGCCTGGTTATCAGGGGCCACGAGGATGACCAGGCCGTTGCGGGAATTCAACACTGTGGCCATGGCAGAAACCAGCGCACGGTTGAAGCTCGGATTCGGGTTCGGGGCTACCGCCTTGAACGGTGCGGGAAGCTTCTCTGGGTAGCGGAATTCGCCATCCAAAAACTCTTCCAACAACACGTCCGAGTGCAACGGTCCGCGCGCTGAGATCTTTTCCGGAATCTGCACCTTATCCACCTCGTAGATGGAAAAAGGTGCTGGGATGTCAGGAGAAAACAGGACCGTCGCCGGTGCCGGCGGGGTTCCCGTGCGCGAAATCGAGGTGTAGGTAAAGACGTTGCCGCCGCGGCCGGTCGCATCCAGGCCCGCGGGGACGGATACCATGGTGACCCACTTTTCCGCCTCAGGGGTGAGCGCAAAGACCGCAGTACGGCGAACCAGTTCCGCGCGCTGCTGGGCAGAGGGGAAATCCGGGATCGTCGTGCCGTTGTTGAGAGAGGTCGGCACGAAGGACACGAGCTCAGCCAACTCTTCTTGGGTGATATCACCGGCCTTCTGGCCTACACCCCAGCCACCGGCGCGGCCATTGGCACGGGAAAATGATGCATAGCTAAAGGCGCCGCCCATAACTACTGGCCTCCTTGAAAGTACTGATCCTGCGAATAATCCTGCCCGTAGTTCTGCTGGTCGTAGTTCTGCTGCTCATACTGTGCCTCATAGTTCGGAGCCTGATTCTGCACGGGTGGGTACAGCCCCAGTCGGTAGGACACATCGCCTTCTACCACCACAGCTTTATCTGATGCGCTCAGCGTCGAGGAAGCATCGCTGTAGCTTTCCGAGAAACCACTGAAGGCATCATCACCACCGAAGCTGTCGAACGAGGTATCAACCTGGCTATCAAAGCCCTCGACGGCGAACAGGCGGATGAAGCCGCCGCGCTGAATGCGCTCGCCTAATGCCACCGTGAAATCTGGGTGCTGCCCGCGCATCGGGCCCAAGCCATGAGCCACGTGCGTGGTGCTCTGCAGATTGGTCTCCACAATGCCGAGCGCCTCGCCGTCTTCGGGGAAAAGCGGCAGGCGGTCAGCTCGGTAGACCACCTGGCAGGAGAACTGGCGCTTATCGCCGTTGCCCAAGCTCCAGAGGAACACCCTGGCTTGGCCTTGGGAGGAATCGACCTCAAAGTCATAGGTCACTGGGCGCAGACCTTCGTACTGGATCACGCGCTCATTGCCCTCGGTGCGCTTGCCTGCGAAGACCGCATAAGGCTTCAGCCGCACGGTATCACCGTGCTGATCGAGGTGCAGGCGGATGCCTCCCTGGAGGTCGTAGTCCTCTTCGCGGATCTGATCGTGCTCGCGGTTGGTGGAGTACTCCACCGCCGTTGCACCCTTCGGCCAATCGAAGGTAATGAGCTGGCTGTCCACGCGCTCAATGAGCCGGAACTGGTCATCCTCAATGGACTGCACGCGCTGCAGCACCTTGGATTCACCTACCCAGGCATCAGCATCGTTGAAGTTCACTGGGGTGATGTAAACCTCGTACCAATCTGGCGGCCACGGCACCGTGGTGGTTTGGAAGGAGCCCGGTTCGGACACACCGCGGGTCTCACTGATAGCACTCGACAGTGCGCTTTCGACGTAGGTCTTCGGCACTGCGGACGTGCGCAGGTCCGCCTGCGGGGCGGTGGGCGTGAGATAAATCTTTACCTCGCCGGTCTTGGGCGAGTACCAATCCACCTCGATGGTGTCCTGTCCGTATTCGCTGCGGCGCTCGCAACGGGAGAGCTCCAGCTTCTCCAGCTCGCTGGCGAGCTTCACGGAGCGCTGGACTGCGACTTCGTCTTGGCTTTGCTCAGTAGCGCCGTGGAACTCCGCCTGGCCCAGCAAGGAGATGACGACGGTCTGTCCGGTCTCTTGCACCGGAATAGTCGCCTTGCGCCCGCTGCTGTCCACGTCTTGTTCGAAGCGCGGGGACAGCTTTTCCTTCTCGCTATCGCGGCAGGCATAAACCATGGCGCTCGAGTGCCCCGGCAGCAGGTCCCAAGACACCTGAATGGCGCCCTTGATGGTGGACACCTGAACGTTCACCGGCGGGAAGACCACGCCCGTGTCTCCCATGAATACCGGCTGGCTGTTGACAAGCTCACGAAGGTCGCGGCCCTTATAAGCCCATACCGCGTAGTGGCGCAAGCCTGTCTCGCCCGGCTCGTGTTCACGGTAGGCGGTTCCCTTCGTGTAGACGAGGGTGTCACCGGCATCCGGGGACGCCACCATCTCTGCGTCATCGGCGACGACTCGGTAGAACACCACCTCATCCGGCGCGTGCTCGAGCTCCGGCCACCACAGGCGCACCGGATGGCGCTGATCGGAATCCTCCGGCTCCGGTTCTGGCTCTATGCCGTAGCCAGGCTCTTCTTGAGATTCCTGCTCCAGCGCCGCCTCTTGCGGCACCTCGACTTCAAACTCGATGCCGGGGGCTTCCCAGTTCGGGTCCTGGCGAAACTGGTACTCCGCCTTAATCCCGAAACCAGGGATGGTGATGTAGTCCTCTTCGTTAACCTGAGTCTTTTGCTCTTCCTCTGCCTGCAGTGCCTCCCACTCGGCGAAGAAATCGTGCGGCTGTGCCGCTGCTTGCGCCGGTTGGGGTTGAGCCGCGGAACCTGTCTGCGCTACACCGGCGGCTGCAGCGGCACGCTGTGCTTGCTCGCGTTGGCGGGCCTGCGCTTCAGCCTGTGCGGCGCGCTCGCGTTCTGCGCACTCCTGTGCCGCGCGTTCTTGCGCTGCCCTCTCTTGTGCCGCGCGCTCCTGCGCAGCACGTTCCTGGTCCACCGCAGCATTGCGCGCCTGCGCGCTCAGCTCCGGGTGCTCGACCGCTTCGCCGTTATACGCGGCGGCAATCTGCTCGGCGAACTGCCTAAACGGCGCTGATACAGCTGCACGCACATCATCGGCGTTTACGCGCTTGAGCTGGTGCAGGGACTTAAGCTCACTCAGCGGCACATCCGCAATCGAAGGTTTCTGATTGTGTGTCATCAACGTTCCTTAAGAAGGTCTCGTCAGAAAGTTTCGTCGAGGTCTGAGAGGTCCGGCGCTTCCGGCCGGCCAAACGACGGCTGCGCAGTCGGGCTTTCGCTATTGCTCTGCCCCGGCGACTTGAAGCCCATGTGGTCCATGTCATCCAGATCATCCAAGGAGAAGTCCGAGGAATCCTTAAAGGACGGAGCACCAGACGCCGCATCCGGGATCAGGTACTTGAAATCAGTGATCCTTCCGTACTGCACCACGGTCACAGAACGTGAGAGCTGACTGGTCAGTGCGGTCTGGCTGTCCACCTCCACGATGCGGGTGCGCGAGCCGTCGATTTCGGTATATCCTTCAGCGCCGCCCGCATTGGTCAGCGCATTGGGGCTAAAGGCCTGAAGAGCACCCTTTTCCTGGTTCATGCCGTCGAGGAACTCGGCGGTGCTCTGAACGCGGCTGCCGCCTTCCTCGCGGAAGGTCACGCGACTGAGGTATTGCTGCAAGCTGCGGGCCATGCGTGGATCCGTAATGACCTTCTGCCATTCCTGTTGCTTGAGGTCGCGGTCCTGCATATAAGGGTGGTCAAGGCTGCGCGATAGGTTATCTAACGCAGTGCTGGAGCCGAGGCCAGCCATGCCCCACATCTCATTGAGCGCCACGGCCGAGTGGCCAGTGCGGTTGCGCTCAAAGGTGTCATTCATGTCATCGAGGAGGGACTTGAGCGAGCGGTGTGCCCACTCCGTCTGGAAAATGTGGGAGCGGATTTCATCCGTCATGCGCACGGCATCATCGCGGTTGAGCACGGCCTGAGCAATGCGAGCGTTCTCCGGAAGGCCCGACTGCGGCGTCCGCAGGTGATCGCTCGACGTCTCCTTGCGCCCAAAGGGCGCGTAGATAGCGCGGCCCAGCAATGCCGACCAGCTCAGGAACTGGTTATAGGCATTAGAGATACGCGAGATTTCGGCCGAGGCCGTCGCCAGATTCTGCGCGGCGATCTCTTGGTTGCGGTTCAACAGCTTGCGGCGCTGCACGTAGTCAAAGATCTCACGCTGAGCCTTGGTAAAGACCGCCCAAGAACACACAAGGAAAAGAAGAACAGCCAGGATGATGCCCACGACGTACCACGGCCAGTCGAACCACTGCAGGTACTCACCCAACGGCAAGTCCGGGTTGTAGCGGCCGGCCACCATGTAGGTCATCAGAGCAAGCACTACGAAGAACACAATCCACATCGTGCGCAGCTTTCGGGTCAGCGCTTTGTTCTCCGCGTTGAAGTCACGCGCTTGGAAGCTGTTGGCCAACTCTTGCAGTTCACGTGCCTTGGCGTGTGCGTCGCGGTACTTCTGCTGGGCGTGCCCCAGCTTCTCCCACAGGCCCTGGCCCACCTTCCACGCGAAGGTGGTGCTGTTCTTTGCTCGCCACGAAGCAAACTCGTGCTTCTTGCGGCTGACAGCTTCATTGCGGGTCTGCTGGCTGGTGTACTCAATATCGGCGGCGAAGCGCTCGGCACCCACCGGATCGAAAGGCGCGACGGTTGCTTGGGACTCGTGCGTATAGCCCAGAGTGCTGGTCATGAGCGGATGGAAGCCCTCGAAAGAAGCGCTGACATCCTGCACGGACTGGCCACCGTATTGCACGATGTACATGTTGCCCTGGTTATTGCGCAGCCCCTTGGTGTCGATGCTGTCGCGCCAGGATCCATCGACAAGCCCCAGCGCATAATCGTGATAGGCCTCCCACGTGCGCGAGAGTTGCGGCTCCTGGCCCAAGGAGAACTGCTGCTCGCGGGCAACTCGCATGGTGTGCTCACTGGCTTGGCGCAGCTCGTCGACGCTCGTCGCACCGCTGCCCTTACCGGAGTGCCCGGCCAAGACGACCTCCACGCTGGAGTCCGCACCGTAGAGCATCTTCTGCAGGAAGGTAGCCGCGTTCTTGTTCATTGCACCGCGCTGGCCCTCGACCCAATCCTGCGGCTTGCCCACCACGGTGGACCAGTACAAACGCAGGTTATCCTTCAACGCCGCCCAGCCGCTGACTTTGTGGGACTGCAGCTCCTCATAAGCGGTCGGAGCGCTCACCAACGGGGAAATCTCCTGGTTGATGAACATCTGGGCGCACTGATCCGTCAGCTGCTCCGGATTGGCGTAGTGCACGGCGCGAGAAATGTTATTGACCTGCGGCTGCGGTAGGCGCTGGCCGGGATCGAAGACGGCCTTCCTGACCTTGTCCTCAATATCACCGGCATCGATGGTGCGGTGGAAGGCACGCACCAAACGGAAGCGCTGCCGGTCACCGGTCTCGATGACGCGATGCGTATCCGGGTCCAGCACTGCCGGCTCGGGCATGCCGCGCCACAAACCGAAGATGCTGGCTACGGCTGGGGCTGCAAACTGTGCAAGCTCGAAACCGTTGGCAGTGCGCTTGATGGGGCGAATACGCGAGGAGGCCGGGGTTCCACCCTCCTCTGGGGAGAGCACGAGGTTACTCCAGCCCTGCAGCGGAACGATGTCCACGCTCTCACGCGGCAGGGCGGAGAGCAGCAAACGCACGCGCAGGTTGGAGGCTTGAATCAGGCGCTGATCGACGGCCCCGACCCACTCCGTGAGCTTGGCGACGTCCTGCGGTTGCTGAGCATCCATCGGGTCAATGGTGGCGAGGAGGACGTCCCCGCTGAAGCTGCGGAGGGCATCGTCGAGCGTCGACAAGCGCGCCGTGCCCTCCTCCGTGAAGGAGCGCACAACGGCCCCGTTGGTGGGGTGGGCATAGTCAATCCAGAGGAAGTCCTGCAGGAGGCCAACCGCACGCAAATCGCTAAGGCGCGAGCGGATATCATCCGCCGTGGCGCCGTGTCCGAAAAAGATTACGTTCGTCATTAGAAGGTGTCATCCAGGTCGTTGAGGTTGAATTCCGGTGCGACGTCCTGGCCAAAGCCGGAATCGGAGCTACGCACCTGCGGGGCAGGCTGGGCGACGGGATTCTCCGCCACAGTCTTGGCCTGGTTCAGGTAATTGCGGATAACCGGAACTACCTCGATGACGTCCAGCGCCAAGTCACGGTAGTACGGCGTATGCGATGCGACCTCGCGGGAGCGTACCTCCGCAAAGGGCTTTTCCTTCCGTCCCTGTCCCGGCAAGGAATTGGTGTGGCCCGGCACGAAGTGGTCCGCACCGCGGGTGAACTTATCCAGCTCCTCCACGAAGGATTCGTAGCGGTCCTGGATGGAGGTACCCATGACTCCGCGGTTCGGAGCTTCACCGGATGCCAAGAACTGCGCGAGGCGGTGAACCACCGGGTGCGTGGATGCACCGGAATGGGCGAAGTCCAGGCCGTCGTCGAAAAGCCCGCGCAACAGCTGGTATGGGTAGAGCGAGGAAGCGAATCCGTAGCGCCCGGTTTCCTGCACCTTCGCGTAGGCGATGAAGATGGACTCCAGAACCGAAGGCATCCAGTCGGACTTCTTGATCATGCGGCGCGGCGAGATAAGCAGCGGATCCGGGAAATCAACCCAGCCGTTCACGCCACCATCCGTGTCATCGAAAATGTGGGCTGCCGCATTGGCTGCATCGGCGTTGGAAATGTAGACGCGGCCGGTAATGCGTCCGATGATCCAGCCCGCCACCATGGCCTGACGCTCCGTCTTCGTCAGCGGCAGGGCTGCCGGCAGCGGACGGGTGCGGCGCTCCGACCACCAGGAACCATCGAAATTGTCCTGCTTCTCGATGTCCTTGGCGATGTAGTTGAACATCGAAGAGAAGACGATCGGCGAGTAGTTGGGGTAGGAACCGAAGATCTCGATGTGCTGAACGTGATCCGACATGTTTAGCGAGTTGCGCAGAGCCACCGTGGAAGGCCCGTCAATCTCCGGGCGGCTGAGCACCGACTCCAGCTGGGAGGCAATGCCAGTTTCTGCGGAGCCAAGCTCCGCAAATGGGATATCGGAGAAGGAGTAGGTGTACTGCACGGACTTGCCGTGGATGCGCTGAACCATGTCGTCGTTAACAGCAGCCAACGGGCGGGCATAGCTCAGGGCCAGCTGGAAAGCCTCGATGAAGCGGCGCTGGCGCTCAGCGTGCTCGACCTCGTTGATGTCCGGGGTAAGAGTGAGGTAGCGGCGCAGATCCACCGAGTTGAACTTCTGGAACTCATAATCACGGCGGTTAATCCACTGGCGCGAGCGCTCCAGCAGATCAGTCGGGCGGATCTTAGCGTGGTAGTGCGCGCGCTGCGATTCGCGGGACTCACCACTTTGCGGATGGCGCGAGAGGTACTTGGACACCCAACCAGCACGGTTGGAGTAGGCATCGTTGGTACGCTTCTGCGGGGCCAGGGTGTCATTCGGCGCCTGGGCCGCATCGAGCGACTCCCATTCACCGCGGATGACCGCACGCACCGCAAAGGGATAAGCCTGCTCGTAGTTGGTGACATCCGAGGTGGACTGCTGGCCCTGGATGGTACGCAGCATCTGGTCCCGGTAGTCTGAGATGAAGGTGTTGACATCAGTCAGCATGATCTCGTTCTCGGCACCCTTGAAGCGGGTTTCCACGACCTCATCGAGCTCTGTTGGCCACGAGTTGACCTCGTCTGTGCGGACGTCGGCCAACTTGTTGGTCTCCGGGCGCTTTGACACGGCCTTCTCCAACACCGCGTGGGCATCCCCCAGCTCGCGCTTAAGGTGGAAGAGGTTCTCATCGGCATAGTCCTGCAGGACATCCTTGAGCAGGTGCGCAATGGCCATAAGGGCGTAGCTGTAGAACTGGTTGAAGTACAGACCCATCAGAGCATTAACCGTAGGAGTCGGGTCCGTCATCTGGCCCTTGCCAGTCAGCGGGCTGAGGATTGGATCCGCGCCTTCCGGCTTCGCCAACACGCGGGTGTTCTGGTAGTAGCCAGAGTACTCAGACAGGCACGGCAGGAGACGGTCAGAGTTGGTGAGCACATCCGTGATCTTGGAGAGCATCTCGCGCACATAGGGCACGCCCACCGCAGCCAGCTCCGACTCCACGGTGGCGAGGACACCATCGCTGAAGAAGTTGGCGTAGCGGTAAACAATGTCATACGCAGCATTGTTCAGAACCGATGCGATGGCCTGCTCATTGCGGGGATCGGCCATGTTGCCCTCAAACTCTTCGCGCCATTCGTTGACGTTGCGGCCCTGGCCCACCGGAATGAAGTTCTGCAGGTGCTTCGCGGCGCTGTCCGCGGCTTGCTGGGCTTGGCCACCGAACACACTGTTGAGCCAGTTCCAGACGCTACCGCTATCGATCTGTCCGCCCTGTGCCCAGGAAGGATCAAGCGTCATAGAGCTAAAGGCGCTAGGCAGGCGCTCCTCCAACTTCTTCGCAATCTGCATCTCGCCGGCCTCGGGGTTCTGCGGATCGAGGTGGCCGTTGAAGAGGCGCTCGAAGGCGCTGCGGGCAAGGCGCTGGGAAGAGTATTCGGCAAAGCGGTCACGGCCCATCGAAACCTGGGCATAACCCAGCGAACCCCAGGGCAGGCGCCCCCACGGCGTGCCGTCCGGGCGATCCCAACCGAAGAAACGGCGGCCGCCATCACCGGCCGGGGTGTTAGTCAGCGCGTAGGACACGAGGTTATCGCTGGCCTTGGTGGAAGCCATCAGCCCCGCCAACGCGCGGCCCAAGCCGCGGTAGATGGACATGGCGGAACCATCGCCGAAGCGAGCGCTGGTGGTGCCCATCTTGGAACCAATGGGGAAAATACGGCCGAAGGTCTGCCCCTCCGGCGGGGTTCCCATGTCGAAGGCCTCAAAGATAGCGCGGTCGTGATCATACGCATTACCCATCTGTGCGGCGACAACCTCACCGAACATAGCCAGCGAGTTCGGCCACGCGCCGGCCATGTCATCCGCCTTGTTATCGGCGAAGATTTCCGGGGTGTACATGAAGATGAGGGTGCCCTGCGGGTTCACGTTCGGAATAGTGGTGAGTACACGGCACACATCCAAGAACATCGAGGCGCCCGCGCCACCTGCCATGGAGGAGACAACGAGGACAACCGGCTGGGAATCACCGGTATCGGTGTCCAGCTTGGTCTGCTTGTAGTTGAGGCGGTTGAGCTCCTGGATTGCCTCCTGCGTGAACATCTCATCCACCGCTTCCTTGAGCGACTGGCGGATCTTCTTGAGATTCGGCAGGGTCAGCATACGGCCAATCGCGCGGTACTGGCCGGCGCCATCAGCCAGCTTCACGTCATTGGTAGAGGGGTTGCGGGTGGCCCACGTTGCGATCTCACCGAGCTTGCCGGCACGGCCCAGGATGCTGGACACGCCCTCATCGAAGGTGTTGTAGTTCTGGCGAGCACCAATGCCCACGTAGTGGCCGCCATTCTGGGTAACATTCGGCAGCTTCTGCGGGCCCGCTTCCTCCTCGAGCGGCACGTCGATGTTGACGAACTGCCAGGCCTTGGGCAGCTCGGTCATGTCCGGGTCGATGTTTCGCAGCTCGGCCTTGAGCTGGTCCATCATGAACGCCAGCGTCTTGGCGCCGGAGCCACCGCAACCGACGACGAGGAACTTCTTCATCTTTAACTACCTTTCGAAGGGGAGGTTCGCTTCTGTGCTGTTTATGTCTGTTGTGTGCTGCTCTGCCGGCTTAACCCTGGGAGCCAAATCCCGGGGCTGGGGGCCAGCCGCCGTTATTACCAGGGTTACCAGGATTGTCTGGGCGCTGCTGGCCCGGTTGGCCAAAGCTCGGGCCGCCGCCGAAACCAGATCCACCACCAAAGTGTGGTGCTCCGCCGAAGCCGGGGCGTCCCGGCTCTTCAGCGCGACCTGGCTGGTTCTGAGGTGACGGTCCGGAAGGCTGGGACTGGCCGAAACCGCCAGGTTGCGGTGCCTGCTGGCGCCCACCCGGGTGGGGAGCGCCCTGCTGCGGTCCACGTTGCGGCGGCGGACCGCTCGGCGGCTGGGAGCCGGGCTGGTTCTGCTGGACCGGCTGCCCCGGTTGGCCTGCCTGCGGCGGCGTCTGTGCCTTCTCAGCCTTTTCGGCTGGGAATTCGACTTGATCAAAGAGTTGCAGGGCCTGGCGGCTGATCTCCTTCGACATCTCGTCGTATGCGCTGGCCTGTGCCAACGTATCGATGGTCATGACAATCTCGCCAGAATCGCGGTCCTTCTTGTTACCGATGAAGAACCACGTGTTCTGCACCGCAAGCGGCAACACTGCCCGGTAACCGGACTTCTTGCCCTCGCCGGAGATAGTGCCATCGCGCTGGACCTCCACGTGGGCGGCAGTGAAGGGGCTCAGTCCCATCTTTACCTTGGCATCATTGCTGCCCAAGCGGGCAGAACGTGCAGAGGCTTCCACCGGAACGGCACCCTGGAACTCATCCTTGGACACCGCAAACGGGCGGCCGGTGTCGGTACGCACGAGGTTCGCACCATCACGGCGTACCGGGATGGTCTTCGTAAACATGCGGGGCTTTTCCGGAATGCGGCCGCTAAACCACTTCATGAAGTACAGAATGGCCAGCGGAATCAGCAGTGCCAGCAGTACCGCCAAGACAAAGGAGAGGCCGAAAGCAGACTTGCTCAGTGGTGCGGTCATGGAGCCCTGCAACGTCAGCGGCAGCTCCATCTGCTGGTTGTCCTCAGCAGACTGCAGGTTAATGACCGGCTCCACGCGCAGTGGTCCATCCGCCATCTCTTCCACGCTGAGAGTCACCGGGATGGTTGCCTTCTCATCCTTGGAGAGCTCGAGTGCGGAATCTTCCGAGTTGTGCTGAGAACTCACTGCAACGGAAGGAACTCCCGCGGGAAGCATTCCACCATCAGAATCCATGGTCTGGTCTGCCACCCACACCTTGCCGGGGCCGGTCACGGGAACGTCGACGGTAATCTCTTTCTCCGTCATGGTAATTGTCTGCGCCGAGCCCACCGTCGGCATATTGACCGGGGTAACCGTCAGCGGCGTTTCCGCGTTGATGGGGTCCAGCTTCGAGCCCGGGCGCTCACCCGTTTCTTTGGTGGTGATCTCCACGCGGGTTCGCAACTGACCGGATGCCGCGTTTTCCACCTTGTCCAGCGGAATATCTACCTGCTGTCCATCGGTGATCGGCGCATTCTCTACAAGGGTGACCGGGGTGCCGTCCTCTGGTACGAACTCCGCGTAGAGGGTTCCCTCACCCTCCAGCGCACGTGGCTCGCCCTTGCCATCGACCAACTGTCCCTTCAGGATCTGGTCCGAGTTAATGCCGCCTTCTACCTTGGCCCCGTCTTCGGTCTTGAGGTCCAGGTTAAGGCCCGGCACCATAACGACGGAAGCGAGGTACTCGCCGTCCGTACCCTCAGCCGCCTTGTAACCAAAAGTCCATGCTCCGGCCCAGGAATCGCCATCCTTTTCCATAGCGATATCAACCATGCCCGGCAGCTTGTTGTTCTCCGTCACGGAGACCTTCGCGCCAGCGACGCTCGTGGTATCGGGTTTAAGCTCCACCGTTTCGCCATCGGGACCAGTCAGGGTCGGAATGAGGTCGCCTTCACCCACCGAATTCTTCGGCACCGCGGACAAACGCACAGGGGACACGGAGTTATCAAGGACGAAATCAAACTGGTCCTTGAAGTTACCTTCCTTGGTTACACCACCCGAGGTAGGGATGAGGTTACGGAAAGCCGCGAACAGCGCTGCTGGGTCCTCACCCGCGTCAAAGAATGCACCGTTCGGGGCACCCTGACCGCAGTCTTCGCCCTCCGCCATGCGGGTGAGCTGGCGAACCTGATCTTGGGCTTCCGCAGCCGGAACGAGGCCCACGTTGAAGAGGCGAATATTGGAGTTGCGGAACGCGGTGACAGAGGAATTGACCTCACACAGCTTGTCCTGCGCACCCTGGAGATCGTTGGCTTCGGCATCCGTGTAGTACTTGCCATCGGTAAAGAACACGATGCCGCGGCAGCTACTGCCTTGGTGAGAAGCCAGTTCCTTCAACGCGCCTTTGTAGGCCGCGCCGTAGTTGGTTTCGAGGTCCGCTACGCGGTCCTCCTTGCGGAACTTGTCCAATTCCCCCTGCAGGGCATCGCCGTTACCGGAGACGTTGGTCCATCCACCGTACTCGGCCGGATCGCTGTAATAGTCAGAACCAAAGCCGGCGAGTTTCACGTTGATGTCTGCGCCATTGTCTTCACCGAGGTTGGCCAGCTGCTTTACGATGTCCGCCGTGGCATCAACGCGGAAGGCATCGGCATCCGTCGGCTGCGAGCCCTCATACCCCACCAACGACGCTGATTGGTCAAGAACGAAAAGCAGGTCTGCAGATTTCTCGCTGGCAATACAGGAGCCGAAATCAGACAAGTTCTTTTGTGAGACTTCTGAGAGCGAGGATTCGGAACCGATTCCCTCAGGGCGTTCTTCCGGCTGAGCTTCTGGGGCTTCAGGAGCTTCCGGAGGTGGCGGCGGAGCGTCCTGCGCTACCGCTCCCAGGCTGCCACCGAAGCCAGCGATTGCCATCGCCGCGGATAGGGCAAGAACTCGAGTGAACTTCTTCATTAGGCGCCAACCGCCTTTCCTACGTAGAAGGCGATTTCCACCGCAGCAATAATGACAAGAACAAAACTTCCACCCATGATGATGCGGTAGAGCAAGGTTTGCGTGGTGTCCTCAACATAAAAGGTCTCGGCTTGACGCTGCGTGTTCTTCAGCGTGTACAGGCCCAAGAGAATAAAGGACACGATTCCGGCCAGCAGCCATCCACCGATAGCCAGGACAAAGAACACAGTCTGTGTCGGCGAAGCGATGAGCGGCGCGATCACCAACAGGATCAGCGCGATAACCGCAGAAACGCCAGCGGCGATGAGCAGCGGCCATGGCCCCTTCGTCGGACTCGTCGGTGCTGCCACCTGACGGCGGTAATCCGGTGCGGGCGAGGATTCACCGAAACCATCAGACGAGCCCGGCGCGCCAAAGGAGCCGCCTGCACTCGAACCTGGGTTATTCCCCGCAGGGCTCGCCGGATTGGGGGCAGAACCGAAACCAGAGCCCTGGCCAAAATCAGCACCGGGGGAAGGCTTCTGCGCGGGGTTCTGGGCCGGATTGGGGGCTCCAAAGCCACCGAAGCCCCCAGACCCACTGGGCGCACCGAACCCGGAACCTCCACCTGGTTGATCAGCTCCTTGCGGCGGACGCCCGCCAAACTGTGGTGACGAGCCTGGGGAACCAAACGTCATATCGATGACCTTCCCTAATACGAAGTTGGGCCACCGGCGAACCTGGTGCCTCCCCCCATCTAGCGACGCGGAAGGTAGAAGATCAGCCGGACAGCTCTAAGGACTAGAAACCAAGGTAGCCGCACCCCCTGACACGACGTGTCTTTCACGGCCTTCGAAATTCGAACGCGCCCGAATCACTTCGAGCGCGCACCGTGCACACAATAGACAGGAAACGTTCAGGGAATACGAAAACGTTGCAAGCAAAAGAATGCCATACTGCGTGCATTATTTCTGCCCAGTTCATAGATCTTTATGGGCACAGCACCAAGAGCGCACCCCCGAAACAGCCAGTTCCGCTGCAGGTTCTCAGGAAACAGCCGGGTGAGGGAGCACTCCCCATTTCTGCTTCCCCCAGTTTCGTGGAAAAATGCTGTTCCATGACAACTCAATCGGCAACCGCAACCACCACAAACGGTGGCGAGAGCATCCGATTCATCCCGGTACATTCCACCTTGTACCCGTGGCTGGTCGCGGTGTTCGTCGTTACCTTCCTCATCTCGAACATCAACGCCACGAAGGGCGTCCAGCTCGGCCCACTCATCACCGATGGCGCCTTCTTCCTCTTCCCCATCGCCTATATCGTGGGCGATGTTCTCTCTGAGTGCTATGGCTTCAAGTCCACCCGCCGCGCCGTGTATATCGGTTTCGCCATGGCGCTTCTGGCCGCAGTTTCCTTTTATATTGCAATTTGGCTGCCCGCGGCTGATTTCTACGAAGGCCAGGAAGCCTTCGCCGCCACGCTGGGCCTCGTCCCGCAAATCCTGCTGGCTTCCCTCGTCGGCTACGTCGTGGGCCAGCTGCTCAACTCCTTCACCTTGGTCAAGATGAAGGCCCGCTCAGGCGAGAAGGGTCTCATCGCCCGCCTTGTTGCTTCCACCGTCGTCGGCGAATTCGGCGATACCCTGCTGTTCTGCGCCATCGCAGCACCGGTCATCGGCATCGATTCCTTCAGTGGCTTCCTGAACTACGTCATCGTGGGCTTCCTCTGGAAGACCGCCTGCGAGGTCATCATGCTTCCGCTAACCACGCTGGTTATCTCCTGGGTCAAGCGCCGCGAGGATTACGCACCTATCGACGAGGCCGAAACCTCTACGGCAACACAGCCTCAGTAACAGCAACAGCTACCCGTCCCGAATTTTCACCCCCTTGGCACACACTGTGCTGAGGGGGACTATTTCTCTCTTCCCTTTACTCTCCCCATTGAATACAATGTATTCACGATGGTTAAGGAGGAAATATGGCTACTTTGACAATTCGCATGGATGATAACGACGCTGAACTCGTTCGAAATCTAGCCACATTTGAAGGCCGTACAATATCTGATTTTGCCCGAGCAGCGCTTTTAGAACGGGTCGAAGACTACTACGACCTTCAGGAACTGCGCGCAGCAATGGCAGAGGATTCTGGCGAACGGTTTAGCCTTAATGAGGTCCTCGAGGATCTCTAAAGATGCCGGAGAGAATTACTTCATATCACGTCGAATTCACGTCGAAAGCCCGCAAACAGCTAAAGAAGTTTGACCGATTCGATGCGCGAATCATCGTGACGTGGATCCAAAAGAACCTCGAAGGCTGCGAAGACCCTCGAGCTCTCGGAAAAGGATTGACTTCAAACCGTTCAGGCGAATGGCGCTATCGGGTCGGTTCTTACCGCATTCTGGCGTACATCCACGACCAGAAAGTAACGATTGAGGTATTCGCTATTGGCCACCGGAAGGACATCTACGATGCATAAGCATCGACGAACTTCACTCCTCCCTATCCTTGGCCTGGCCACGGCTCTGAGTATTGCTGCATGCTCGGGTACGGAAGAAGACCCGTCGCCCGAAACGACGAGCGACGCGGCACCGGAAACGACGACGGTGAGTAGTGAGGCGTCGCCAAGCGCAGCGCCCACCCCTCCCCCGCTCAATGAGGGCCCGGCACCAGCACTGACCGGCACGTTTGAGATGGACGGCCCAGCCACCATCACGGGCGCGACCTATGATTCAATGCCCTTCGTCGTGCCCCTCAACCCCGCCGGACCGCAAGAGACCATGGTGCGCTGGGTCCAGGACTGGGGTGAGTCACCCGCCACGGCGGAGCAGGGCACCACCTACGTGTTGGGCCATGCCTGGGGCCAGCAGAAACTGGTATTCAACCCCTTCTCCGAAGTGGTCACCGCCGACGTTGATCTGAACAACCCCACCACCGTGGAGGGCCTCGACGGGGCGCAGGTGCAGCGCTTTACGACGCCCATCCTCAACGGCTCCCACATCCGCATGACCTCCGAGGGCGGTGCCGGGCGCGAGTGGATCGTGGATAACGCCTTCCTAGTTGACAAGGAACAACTAGGCAGCGACGCCGACCTGATGAATACCGAGGTCCCCGGGCGTATCGTGCTCATTGCGTGTGCGGTGGACGGCACATCAGACTTGGAGTACAACGTCATCGTCACCGGTCACTTGGCGTAATAGCGCCCCAGGAATTCATCGCGATAAGCCTCGTAATAGCCGCCATCGATGGACTCCCGAATGTTATCTACCAGGCGGATCATGAACTCCAGGTTGTGGATAGTGCACAGCGTGCCAGCCAAGAATTCCTTGGCTTTGAGCAGGTGGTGGAGGTAGGCACGGGAGTAATTCTCCGAGACGTAGCCGCCAAATTCCTCATCCACACCAGCAAAGTCACGCTTGAAGCGTGCATTGGTGAGGTTCATGCGGCCATCAAGGGTGTAGACGCCACCGCGGCGCGCCAGGCGGGTCGGCGCCACGCAGTCGAAAGTATCGGCACCAGCCTCAACGGCGGTAAAGATGTCATCCGGTTCAGAGATACCCAGCAGGTGCCGGGGCTTATCGACGGGCAACTCATCGCACACCCAGCCCACAATCGTTCCCAGGTTCTCCTTCTCTAAAGCGCCACCGATGCCGAAGCCTCCGAAGCCGCGCCGGCCATTCGCTTCGGCGCGATCGGAGAGCTCCACCAGTCCGCGGGCAGCTTGGCGGCGCAGGTCCTCATACTGCGCGCCCTGCACCACTCCCCACAGGGACTGGCGCGGCTTCTGCGGGCCGCGGGCAAGCGTCAAGCGGTCGTGCTCATCCAGGCAGCGCTGCGCCCAGCGGCGCGTGCGCTCGACAGATTCCTCCTGGTAAGTGCGGGTATCAACGAGCGTGGTGAGCTCGTCGAAGGCGAACATGATGTCCGCGCCCAGACCATGCTGGATCTGCATGGAGACCTCCGGGGTGAAGCGGTGTGTGGAGCCGTCGATGATGGATTTAAAATCCACGCCATCCTCATCGACCTGCGCCATACGCTCCTTCTTGGCCGCACGGATATCGGAGTCCGTTAGGTCCGCCACGTCCATGGCGAGGACCTTTTTGAAACCCACGCCGAGGGACATGACCTGGAATCCGCCTGAGTCGGTATACGTCGGCCCATGCCAATTCTCGAAGGCAGCCACGCCACCGGCCTCGTCCACGATGTCGTGGCCCGGCTGCAGGTAGAGGTGGTAGGCGTTGGACAGGATGGCCTGGGCTCCGGTCAGGCGAATCTGCTCCGGGGTCAGCGTCTTCACCGTGGCCTTGGTGGCCACCGGGATGAAGGCCGGGGTCTGGATATCACCGTGCGGGGTATGGATAACACCGGTGCGGCCGTGCTTTCCCGGTTGCGCTGGACCGCTTAAATCCAGCTCCTTCTTCACGTCGAAGGAAAGGTCGGTCTCAAGCTGCGGCTTAGGGTGAGTCATAGGGAACTATTCTACGGGCTGCGCTGCCTTATCCTCTGCTTCACGGGATGCTGCCGCGTGTTTGCGCTCCCATTCTTCTTCCAACGCCGTGCCCTCGATGTCGAGCTGTGGGATCAGCTTGTCCAGCCACTTCGGCATCCACCAGGTGGTGTGCCCCATGAGGAACATGGTGGCGGGGACAAGCGACATGCGGACTAGGAAGGCGTCGAAAAGCACGCCCGCCGCCAGCGCGAAGCCGAAGATCTGGATGAAGGGCAGCGGCTGGCTGATAAAGGCCACGAAGACGGAAATCATGATGATGGCCGCGGCGGTGACCACGCGGGCACCGGCGGTAAAGCCGGCGATGGTGGCCTCATCATTGGCGTTGTACTTGCTGTACTTGCCACCGCTGCCCTGCGGGTAGCGGGAGAAGTGCTCACGCATGCGGGTGACCAGGAAGACCTGATAGTCCATGGCTAGGCCGAAGGTCACGCCGATGAGGAAGATGGGCATGAAGGAAATCAGCGGGCCCGGCGCGGGCACCAGGCCGGTGAGACCGTCCTGCCACACCAGCACGGTCAGGCCGAAGGCACCGCCGACGGAAAGCAGGAAGCCTAAGCCCGCCACCAATGGGACCAAGATGGAACGGAACACCGCCAACAGCAGGAAGATGGCCAGGCCTACCACGATGGCAAGGTATGGCCCCATGGCTTCCTCAAGGCGCTCGGTGATATCGAGCTGCACCGCGGTCAGACCAGTCATTCCGATCTCGGCACCGGTGGCATCCTCCAGCTCCGCACTAGCGGTGCGCAAGGCGGAGGCGGTGCCAACCGTGGCCTCATCCGTCGGCGCTGTGGTGGGGCTGACCATGATCTGTGCTGCCTTCATATCCTGGCTCACACCCACCAGCTGGGCGTGCTTGACCCCGCCGACCTGGTTCAGGCGCTGCACGGAATACATAAAGGAGGACAGCGCGGCCTTCTTCTGCTCGTCCTCTTCGCCCTCCTGGCCCTGGATATAGGGCTGCAGCGCCGCGGAATCCGGGTTGGCGTTAGCGCCATCCACGATCACCAGGAAGGGGCCGTTAATGCCGGGGCCAAAGCCCTCGGACAGCAGGTCCGCCGCCTTGCGCTGGGTGGTATCCGGATTAGACGTGGTATCCGCCGGAAGCGCCAGCTCCATGTGCAGAACCGGAGCGGTCAAAGCACCGAGGCCGAGCACCACCAAGGCCATGACGACACCGGGGACACGCTGCACCGTGCGCACCCAACGGTTACCCATCGTTGGCTTCGTGCGGCGCGGGCGGCGCTTCGTGGGGTTGCCGGCCACGCCGGGGATGCGCCCAGCGAAGGCTTTATCACCGAGCAGCCCCAGCATCGCGGGCACCAAAGTCAACGCCACAAGCACGGCCATGAAGACCGTGCCCGCAGCGGCCAGGCCCATGGCGGTAAGGAAGCTAATACGCGCCACGAGCAGCGCAAAGAGCGCGATGAAGACCGTCGCGCCGGCAAAGACCACGGAGGATCCCGCCGTGCCAACGGCCATGCCGGCGGCATCTGGCCCGTCCATGCGGGAACGCTCCTGCCGGTAACGCGACATGATGAACAGCGCATAGTCGATGCCCACGGCCAGGCCAATCATGACGGCCAACACCGGGGTGAGGTTGTTGAGCTCAATCCAGTGGGTAGCAATCATGACGCCCATCGCGCCCAGGCCCACGCCCACAACCGCGGAGATAAGCGGCATACCCGCGGAGGCCAAAGAGCCGAAGGTAATAATGAGGACGATAAATGCCACGGCCAGGCCGATGACCTCAGAAATCGAGTTGACCTGGATTTCATCACCGAAGCCCGCGCCGCCGGCCTCTACTTCCAAACCCGCCGCACGGCCGATATCCATGGCCTCATGGACCACATCTTTATCCGCGGGGTCTACCGAGTAGGGGCTTTCCGCATCGAAGTCGAAGGTGGTATAAGCAATGGTCTCATCGGCATTGACCATGGCCAGGTTATCGGCATCCGCTCGCGCGGTCTCCTCCGGCAAGCCCATGGAGGTGAATTGTTCGATGACCTGCTGCTGCAACGCCGGCGATACCTCAAGCGGGTTGCCCCAACGCTGTTGGCTGCCCTCCGGTATATCCAGGCCCTCTGCGATGTGGCGCACTACGTCCTCGACCGCTTCTTTATTCTGCGGATCGCTGAGCTTCTGCCCTTCCGGGGCCTTGAAGACGAGGTTGACCGACGGCGCATTGGCCGGGTTACCGTTCTCCGGGAAGAGCTCCACCGCGCGGCGGGTGGCATCAATTGCTGGCGTGCCGCTGATGGAGTACTCCGTGGTCATCGGCTTCATCAAGCTCAAGGTCGCTCCGCCCGCGGCCGCTACGATGAAGATCCAGGCGATGATGACCTTCCATCGATTGATGTAAGACCAGCGGCCTAGGTGGTAGAGCAGCTTTGCCACGGAAATTCCCCTTCACATGCGCGATTATTGCTCGCGGAAGCTTTGGTGGTGGACACGAATGTGCACCAGTTTAACCAGTTGGGCTGTGAAGCCCTAACGGTCTCGTAAGAGTTCAACGACCCCTCCAGAGTGTGGCCAGCGCTACAATGCGGAATTACTGAAATACTCTAGGAGCACCACCATGTCTACTTTCGTCATCGTCGCCATCGCGGCCATCCTTCTCATTGCCATCCCAGCGGGCATGATGAGCCGGCGGATACACAAGCGTACGGAAGACCACGACCCCGAGGCGCGCCAAGCCGCGCTGGATTTCCAAAGAGATGTTGATAGAGGGCGGGCTGGCTTTTGAAACATAAAACCGGCACCCCAGAGCTAAGAACTGGAGTGCCGGATGTGGCGGTGGCGGCGGGATTTGAACCCGCGGTTGGGGGTTACCCAACAATCGCTTTCGAGGCGATCACCTTCGGCCGCTCGGACACGCCACCGCGTTCCAGATTACG
>QWCJ01000109.1_pt1 | contig 34013 bp, 24 predicted proteins | sample 1972501 | NCBI WGS metagenome assembly QWCJ01 (sample SAMN09866711, study PRJNA288562) | Human vaginal metagenome isolate term2_vaginal, whole genome shotgun... | isolation source: vagina | host: Homo sapiens | place: USA: California
GGAGTATTCAAGGAGTGGATTCCAACTTTAACGAAACAAAGGTGTTATCCAATACCTTTTGCTGGTTGTAAGTCGAGTTCTTGAGGAACGACTAGGTAGGATAAAAAAAATTATTACTATCCGGCAAAACTTTTACAAGCAACATAACTTGGCATTATGTCACACCGACTACAAAAAGGTCGGGATTCCAAAGCGGAAACCCGACCTTTACTATTCTTTTCGATATTCATGACGCTTCCAACAAGCTCATTCGTTCATGATGCCAACATTGTGTACGTCAGAATTGCGAGATGTAATGTTCTTCCTTAAGAATTTACTTCACAAACTTCTTTCCATTCATGATATAAATTCCCTTGGGAAGGCGCGACAAGGCTTCCTTACCCACTGCCACTTTCATGCCGTTGAGATTGTAAACAGGAGCAGAGAGGTCAGAATCAGTGGCTTCGATGCCCATGTTTTCTATACCCGCAGGGTCTAAAAAGCCTATGTTCAATTCTTTGGCGCCACCAACTGCAGGTAAGCTGCCACCGGCAAAATAGGCATTGAAGGCATTTACCTTCGCCGACTCCGACAGCTCAAAGTTGTCGCCTGTGGCATTGAGTCGATAAACATGGGTGAGCTGATTGTTAGAGAGCGTGCCCACAAAGGTGTAAACCACCCCACTCACCTCCGATAGGGCATTAGTAAACACCGTGGTGTTCTCTCCCTCGAAAACCATGGGTTTATCCACCAGCACCCAATCCTCACTCCACTTATCGCTTCGTGCCGGAACGGTAATGATGTAAGGATGATTGGCTACGAATTCATCAGCATGGTTGTAATAGACTGTGCTGCCATCTTCAGCCACAAAGTCCATCAGCCAAAAGTTCGCATCGCCTTTGGATTTGTGAGTGGGCGTAAACCATTTCAGTGTCTTCGAAGGGTCGTCCTTCAGACTCACCTTGGTAACGTTGAATGGCAACATAATGGTTTCCCAACCCATTTGGTTGCCGGCATTTCCTTTGGAAAAGGTTCTTGTATAGGAAATTTTCTCTGCCGTGAAGTCGCGCAAAGGCAGGAAGTTGTGGTCTGCCTCAAGATGGATTTCAGTGGCATGGTCTCCCACAACGACATTGCAGCCATTTAGTTCTGAAGGAACCGTGGCACCCGCAGGGAAATAATACAAACAGTTGGGGTTGCTTCCCGGTGTTATTGTTCCAAGCGAGCTGAGATCGGCATCGGAAAAATCCACGTTTTCCATATCGCCAACAGCGATGGGCGATGAACTTACAATGGACTTTATGTTTCCGTTGGCATCCCTCATGATAACACCCGGTGCGCACGTATAGGGGTCGTCGAACCAGCTTGGGGTTGTGGTACTACCATTTATCAAGGCATACACTTTGTATTGCTTGCCGGGCACAAATCCGGTAAGGGTGAAAGGAAACGTTACCGTTGCGCCTCCTTCAGCAGATACCTTTGTCCTCATTGTCGCCATCGGACTATCTGAGGTACCGTTCTGCTTGCTGTAGTCAAAGGCAGCAACCGTAACATCCACATCCGTTGCGGGTGTCTGTTGCTTATTGGTAAGAGTTACCTTACCCGTTATGGTGTTGCCATAGAAAGTTCTTCCGTTCACTCCGTCTATAGTGGTTGGACCTTTCAGTTCGGCATCTCCACCACTCTTTACCTTTACGGTGAATGAACCGGAACCAATCTGCACATCGTTCAACTTATCCTTCACCGTAAAGTTATACGTCGTCTCGGAAGTCACGTGAGGAGCTCGCCCGGAAAAGAGTACTTTGGCCGTTGTTCCGCCCTTGATGGTAGCAATGGCATCAAGATTGGTGGTTTTGTAGCGCAAGGTGAGCGGACCGGAGAAGTCCTCGCCGGTGTTCTTCACCGTCACATAAATCTTCAAATCCTTGTCGGAATAGATAGCCTCGCGCTGTTCCGAACCCAAGACCTCAAGGCTGCTTGATGATTGTGAGAGCTTGCATTGAGTCTCGGTTATTTCGGCATTGAAGTTCAACTTGTTGTTCTTCAACGCATCGGCCATGAGATGCCACTCAGAAGCACCCTGCTCACGGCAGACGGGATAGACCTTATAAGTGCCAAGAGGCAGCCCCGCCCCAAACGAAACGTCTCCGCTCATCTGTTTGTAAACAGAGCCTCCATTCTCATAGGTCTCAGCAGGATAGCGCGTTATTTCAGCGACGAAAGCGCCGTCCTTATAGAGTGCCAGTCCGACTTCGTAATTTAGTGCTGTTGCTCCCTTGCGGTTATAGAAGCGCATGCAAGGCGCAGAGCCCGTGAAGTTGGCACTGCTGTTGGTTCGCGTGAAAGTGTTTGTGTAGGAAGTGGCAGACATTTCGTAGATGTTGAGTGCGATGAAAGGTTTTGTTCCGCCGTTGGGTCGTTGAATGCCGATGACCGCTTCCTGATCCAAACCGAAGCCGTTGCCCATGCTTCCGCCCGTTCCCTGAATCTCAGGGAAGAGTACCGAGAGTAGGAAATAACCATCTGAACGACCGTGCCACCCCCAGTTGATATGGAAGTATTCACCGGAAGCATAGCCGTCGCAGACGAATGCGTGCCCACCGTTGATTGATGTAACTCCGGAGTAGAGCACCGGACGATTGTTGGCGAGTTCATTATAGATAAGATCGTTCCAGTCATCATAGGAATATTCCGAGCGCGATACCAACTGTAGCCCGGCATCATAGCCGAAGTACTCAACAAATGCCGGATAGAAACGGCGCGAAAATGCGCCGGAACCACCCTTTGAACCGATGTTGTAGTTCATTTCGAGTGCCTGTCCGCAATAGAGCATGAGTTCTGACACTGCACATGGGTCGGCAGTAGCATCCGAAGCATAAGTATCGCTCATCTCATTCCACTTGAAAGTGGTAATGGGCAATTCGGGCATCGTCGTGTGGATGGCATCAGACTGGTAGCCGGGAATGCTCTTCTGAATCGGTCCCTGCGGATATTTGTGGAAATACATGATTTGTGCCATTGCGGTGGCAGCACAACCCGTTGCGGTATGCTCACCATTCACCATGGGAGTTTGATTGTAATAAGGCAATCCCTGATCCCATCGGCTGGGCACCAGCGGACGAATGGAATGTTTCGTAGGTTTGGGAGCGCGTGCCTTCATCTTCTGTGCATAGGGAACGTCCTCCATTCCGGAAAGGATTTCCATCTGCCGTTCATAACCGGTGAACAAATCCTGAAGATTGGCAGGAAGATGGTCGGTATCGATGCTGCCCGTGTCGGAGTAGCCCAAGATACTTGGAGCACGGTCGTCGCCCGATACAATGACAAAGCCATCGTTATCGCTGATGTTGAAAACGTAGAACGGTGCCTGTCCTTTCGTGTTCTCCGAAGTCAAAGGCAGACGCATTGCCCTTTTCATTTTGCGCGACTTCATGCCGATTCGGTTCTGCATGAAATTTTGGGCTATTTGCTGCGCCCGACTTGGGTTTACCGGTGCTGCCGACACCAACATACCGACGCATAGCCCAAGCAGAAGAAAATAAAATTTTTTCATAAGATATTATTTTTAATCAACCGAAATGTCTGTTCGTATTCATGGAGGGGTCGAAGTTCTGCCTTGCTAACAAGGGTCTTGCAGAACTTCTATGACTTCTCGCGACTCATCCCATTCCTGTTCTTGATTATAAGAAGAAAGAGAAAGCCCCCTTAAAAGATTTGACGTGGGGGCTTTTCACTTCCTATTTGATGATTTTCTTTCCATTCATGATATAAACGCCCTTCGGCAGATGGTCGAAGTCGGCCTTGCCGTGACCTACCACCACGCCACTGACGTTGTAGATGGTATGGAAGGAGGCTTCGTTCTCATCGTGGACAGTATGGATACCTGTGGGGTCATCGCCGAGGATGCACACCTTCAGTTCCTTTGCGCCTGAAGTCTCGGTGATAACTTCACCATCAGACTTGAAATAGGCATGGAATGGTGCGACGGTCAGACTCGGCATACCCACGAATTTCGTACCGGTGGCATTGAGCTGATAAGCACTTTCGAGAGCCTTTGTACGGTAAGAGCCATAGAAATTGTACTTATTGGTCGAGACAACCGCCTTTGTGTTGTAAGCAATCTCTGCATTGGTGCCGTGGAAGACGATATTCTTGGTTGTAAGGTCGTACTTTGCGCCCCATCTATTGCCGGCTACGGCGATGATATAAGGTCGGTTGGCCTTAAACTCCTGCGAATATTCGTAGTACATTTTGTTGTCGGATTCGTCCTCGCCATATACGTTCATCAGCCAGATGCTCTTGCCTTTCTCTTCCTTGGCTCTGAACCAATCGTAAGAAGTGCCATTGACGGTGATGTCGGTAACGTCGAACGGCAGCACAATAGTCTGCCAATTGTAAGTAGTACCATCATTACCTTTCGCGAAATTGCGAGTATAGGTGATGTCGCTTGCAGTGAAATTATAAATGGGGAAGAAATCGGCTTCAGCACCATCAACCAACGCTATCTTGTCGGCAACGTTGCCCTTGATGACATTCTTTCCATTCAAAGCGGTCGGAACCGTAGCACTGGCGTTGAAATAGTAGAGTGCGTTAGGATTGGCACTCGGTGTAATGGTGCCCGTCACTGCTGAAGATTGGAAATCTACTGCTGCCGCATGGGTCAAATTCATGGCCTTGGATGGGTCGTAGTTCTTGAACGTGCCATCGGCATTGACGGCTAAGACGCCTTCCTTGGCTGTAAACAAAAGAGCAGGACTGAGCTGATTGTATCGAGTGTCATAGAAAAATCCGGCAATGACGTACTTCTTGTTCGGTTCAAGACCGCTGAACGTGAATGGGACATCGCCCGACTGTCCGGCGAGAACGGAGATGGTGGTCTCTACATAGTCAAGACCTTTGCCCGTTGAACCGTCTGCAAAAACAATACGCACCTTATCTTCAAAATCTAATGTGCCGGTATTGTTGAAGGTTACCTTACCTTTGATGATTGAACCGAATACATTCTTCGAATCGTCAATATCATCAACGGTTATCTGGCAAGAAGCAATCTTTCCATGTTTATATACCCTATCCGAAATCGTGAATGTGCCGGCAGAGCCCGGAATATCTTTAAAGTAGCCTTCATCTTTGCCGGTATCGGGATTTTTTCGCGTGGCAATGGTTGCCAAGCTATAAGTATAAGCGCGTGATTCATAAGGAGTGTAACCAAATGAGACGCGAGATGTCTTGCCGGGTGCAACCGACAAGGATACTACTTTTGACTTGTCAGCTTTCCCATCAATCATGAGATAAACGTCATCATAGAAGTCTGAGCCGTTGTTGGTAACGTCAAAGTTGATTATCTGTGGATCATACTTCAGCAGATTGCCCTCAACAGTGGATGTAGCTTGTAAGCTTTTATTGCTCCCATCTTCTGCTTTCGTGACGATGTACTCAGTGTCTGTAATCTTAGCCTCAACATAGTTGCGCGTTGAACCTTCACAGAGTAACCAAGTTGGGTCTGCAACAGTCTTATAGATAGGCAAGACCTTGTAAGTTCCCAATGGAATATCGGCACCGAAATCAACGATTGAAGGAATATAGATGGAACGGCCAGCACCAAACTTAGAAAATGTGAGAGCCGATCCTCCGTCGCTAAGCACGGTCACAAGTTCTCCCTTATCGTTGTAGAGTCCTACGCCAACATAATAAGTTTGAGCTGTCTTTTCAGTGTTTATAGCTTTGAAAACAAACGATACCCCATAGAAGTTTGGATCACCAAAGTCCGTTCCCTTGAAATTAACATCCTTAGAAGTACGAGTAACACGCTGCATGGCCGGTGCAATGCCCTCGGCAATCACCGTAGGCGCAGCAGCTTCTCCATGGTTAGGCTGAATGCCCACTATGGCTTGCTGGCCGCGTGAGTAGCCACCGGTAAAGCCTCCGATGCCCTGTTGTCCCGGCTCGAGTACCGACAGACGATAGTAACCATCTTGAGAGCCACCCCATCCCCAGTTGATGTGGAAATACTCGCCTTGCGAATAACCGTCCATAACGAAACAATGCCCACCTGAAGGCGATGAACCGCAGAATACAACAGGGCGTTTCGCCTCCAATTCCCGATAGAGCACATCTGCCCATGTATCGGCAGTATAAGCCTCTCGGAATATAACACGCGTCGTAGCAGAATAGTCGAAATAGGTTTTCAGTGCGTGGGGAACGAAACCACCAATAGTACCTGAACCGCCTGTCGAACTGTAGTTGTACGACATATCGACGCTGCTTCCGCAATACTGCATCAGTTTGGCAACGGCGTCGCCTTGCGCCTGAGTATAGCTGCTGCCATAAACATCAAGCATATTGTTCCAGTCGAATGTTGTCACCGGCATTTCGGGAATATTGTAGTGCAGCTCATCCGTCGTGTAAGCCGGTATGACAGCCGTCGTAGTTTTGGGCCATTTATGATAGCCCATGACCTGTGCCATGGCTGTTGCCACACAACCGGTTACGAAGCGACCGTTCTTAGTATCTTTGGTCTCATCCGCTGTTGTCTTCGGGTCATCTTTGATGACCGGACAGAGATTGTTGTAAGGCTCATCCTGATTCCATCGGCGGGCAACCAGTGGCGAGATGGCTTCCCTTGCCTTGATGATAGTTTTCCGGCTCGCACGCATCTTGACTGAGGGAATGTTCAACTTGTCCAACTGCTTGAACTCCTCGATGTATGAGTCGAGAAATGATTTCATGTTCGGGTTCATTTTGCCTTCGTCGAACGAGCCGACATCAGCATAACCGAGAATCTGCTCGGTGCGATCGTCGCCCGATACAATGACGAAACCATTGTTGTCGCCCACGTTGAACACATAGAAATACGATTGTTCCGAAGCTGACATGAGCTTCGGCGCTCTATACGCTTGCCGCATTTTCGCAGTATGGGGCATATTGCGTCGGCTATTGAGAAAAGCCTGTGCTTCCTTTATCGCCTGCTCTTTTGAAATGGGACCTGCCCACACCACGACAGAAAGCAATAGAGCAAATAGTAATGATATTTTTCTAAACATATCGCAATAATAAATAGTAAAAAGTTACGCCGTCAGCTCTCAACGGACAGATGTTTTTCTTCCATCCGCTTCAGGCTGATTTGGCTTATTTGAATATTATAGAAATCAATTATAATTCTTACTTTACAATTTTTCTTCCATTGACAATATAGACTCCATGAGGCAATGCTTGTAACGCAGCCTCGCCACGTCCCACTTCCATGCCATTGAGATTGTAAATGACGAACGAGACTTCTGATTGGATTTCCATCTCATCGATGCCATTCGTATTACCGTTCTCACCATCTATCATTCCAATAGCGAGTTGCTTTGCAGCGGTTTCAGTGGTATTCTCATGATTCATCGTAAAGTATGCCTCAAAAGGATTGATTTCAATGGATGTCGAATTCAACGTGAAGGCATCTCCATCGGTGTTCAATTTATAAATATCGCTTTGCGAGCAACCTGTCAGAGTTCCCTCAAACGTATAGTCGTAACCACTTACCAACCTTCTTTGTGTAGGTTCAATGGTAACGTTGTCGGCAGAGAAAGTGAATTCCTTATTGGTAAGCGTATATTGTTCGCCCCATCTATTGCCCGGCTTAGGCATATTGATGATATAAGGAGTGTTCGCTTCCAAACTTTGGGCATAGTCATATAACACCTTATTGCCATCTTCTTCCACGAAGTGCATCAACCAGAAATCAGATGTCCGATCGGTTTTACTCTTAAACCATGTTACGCTTTTATCGTTTGCCGTAACAGTTGTAGCAGTGAAAGGCAGTATGAGGGTACTCCATCCCTTCTTGGTTTCTCCCGGTTTACCTGTTGCTCCGTTGGTGAAAGTTCGTTTGAACGCTATCTTCTTTGCTTCGAACTTGTAAGGAGCGAAGTAAGGTTGAGCATTGACGAGTTGGATATTATCTGCCACTCCCCCAACAATGACATTTTTGCCGGCAAGTTGTGCCGGTATCGTTCCAGACGATTTGCCAACAAAGTACAAGCAGTTCGGGTTTTCGCTGACTTTCGTCACGTTGATTGAAGCAAGCGGAAGGTTTTCAAAGTCGGCAGATGTAGCCCCTGTAAGGTCGATTGCATCGGTTGGCTTGAAGATGCGAACAGAGCCGTCTGCCATGGTTGCCGCAATCCCCTCTGCACTAATATAAACACCGGTTTTATCCAAAGGTTGAGGTTGTCCATTATTCATGTAACATGCGACAATAGCATACGCTCCACCGAGAGGCAGGTTCTTGAATTCGAATGGTATATCGGTTGTGCCAACAGGTATCTCATTGTCATTTCCCACAAAATCATTCTGCGAATAGGTCGAAGTGTTGTTCAAATCGAAAGATTGACCGTTCACGACATTGAGCAACCAAATGGAAACACCTTTCTTAAACGGAAGATTTGAGTAATGGCTGTTTGTAAAGCGCACGCTTCCTTTCAACACTCCATGATAGAATTTACCCGTAGTCGTGGAAGTGGAAGCATCTACATTATCGAGAGTAATTACAGCTTTGCTAAGCGAATAGGCTGTAGATGATTGACTGATGGTTATATTGTCATCATAGAGGATAGTCCCATCGTCGGTTGAAACAACACATCGTCTTGAGCCGGAGAGGTTGGGTTTGAAGTTGAACGTAACCTCAGTAATCTGACCTTTTCCAATATGGACACTCGATCCCGTTGTTGCCTTGGGATTAGTGGATGATGGATTGAAATAGAACCAAAGAGGTCCTTGGAAATCCTCCGCAAGATTGCGTATCTTGAACAGCGCCTTGCAGGGTATGCCAACTTCGGTTCCGGTGAATTGAGGCTGCTCCACCAATTCAAGTTTAGGAGTATTGGTAAAGACAAGTTTCGTGTCAGTGATTTCTATATCAAAATGATTCCTCTCCGAACCCAAACACTTCTGCCATGGGTCGCCATACTTTTCCTTTGATACGGCACAAATTTGATATTTGCCATTAGGAACATCAGCCGGGATATTGAAATAAGGTGCACTAATCTTCTTTTCTTCTCCTTCGCTTAATGAGGTAAGATCACCCTCATAAAGCGGGCGTACCAGTCGGTCGCCTTGATAAAGTGCCAATCCTGTATAAGCCATAAAAGTTTCATCGAAATGATGGCGAACAATATAATTAATACCTATATTGGCAAAAGCAGAACTACTATTACTACGTGTGTATTCCGGATATTCCTTATACATTACAAATACCGACAACCGGCGTTGCTGAGTCTGTGATGTGGTATTCTCATGGTCATCCGGCTGAATACCGATAACGGCTTGCTGATTATTGGAGTACCCCCCTGATGCTCCGCCTAAACCGGCTGATGTCGGATGGAGCTCCGGCAGACGATAGAAGCCATCGGACATACCCGACCATCCCCAGTTGATGTGGAAGAAATCGCCTTTTTCGTAACCATCGATAATGAAACAGTGTCCACTGCCTTCCGGTGTCATGGCGCCATAAATGACAGGACGTCCTTCCCGGAGTTCGTTGTACATCATATCGTTCCACTGATTAACCGTAAAGTTGAAACGTTCCACGTACTGCATGTCCGGGTCGTAGCCGAAATATTTTATCATGGCCGGACGAATAGAGGTAATCCATGCACTTGAGAAAGAGGTGGAATAACCCATCTTCACACTGTAACCGCAATACTGCATTAGGTCTGCCACAGCCTTTCCCGATTCCGCAGAGTATTGCTTCGAATAGGTGTCGGTCATCTTGTCCCATTGGAATGTCGTTCCCGTAACATCGGAAAAGGTGTGCGACGGAGCCTTCAAAGGTCCGCACGATGCCGGGAATCGATGGTAGTACATCACTTGTGCCATGGCTGTTGCCACGCAACCCGTGAGTTTGCCATTGAGATTGTTGTTGTAGGGGGCATCTTGATTCCAGTGTGCCGGTACGATGGCAGGGATCGACTTCTTGGTTGCCACGACAGCTCGTGCCTTTCGGTTGGCACTATTAGCAACAGGATAGCGTACATCCGTCTCATAAGCCTCAAGCAAGGCTTTCAGTCCATCAGGAAGATTGTTTTTATCTATTTCCCCATTATCAGAATAACCGAGAATGATTTCTGTCTTGTCATCGCCGGAAACAATAACGAAGCCCTTTTGTTTATCAATGTTGAACACATAATAAGCCGGGGTTTCAATTTCTGTCGATAACTTCGGACGCACAACTGAAGTTCCATTCGCACCTCTCATCCTATGTGCGTTTTTGGTAATGAACGCAGCAGCCTCTTTCAGTGCCCTTTGTTTGGTAATGGGGGCGCCAAAGACAGTTGCCACAATAAAAAGACAAACAAAGGTGATTGCTTTTCTCATCATAATAGTATCTCTAATGTTGTTAGTAATTTATCCAACCTGCGAGCTTCTGTTTAGGGAGAATGTATCTATCTGCAGGTCGTTTGCGACAAATAATTCCGTTGTTTATTTCTATTAAAGTTGCCTTGTTGCAGGTTCATATACCCACAACAAGGCATAAAATAGGAATGGGTTATCTTACAATTTTCTTTCCATTGACAATATAGATTCCATGCGGTAGAGAGGACAACTCCTTACTGCTCTCGGCCACCTTCATACCGTTCAGGTTATAGATGGCATCATTGCCTTTCCCGATGGTATTGTCGGTGGTTATCTCTTCAATGCCATCCGGATTGATAAACCCAATCTGCAAAGCTTTGGCATGGCTTGCGCCGGAAGTTCCGCCATCAATGAAGTAGGCGTTGAAAGCTTTCACGGTGGCAGATGCCGTCAATTCAAAGTTGTCGCCGTCTGCGTTCAATTTATAGATATTGTCGAACCGCCTTGTCGGAAGCGTACCAACGAACTTATAGTCCGTTCCGTTCAACTGTGCCCTGACATTGGCAACCACCAGCGCGTTCTCACCCTCAAACAGCATGGGTTTGTTCACCAAGACCCATTCATTGCCCCACTTGGTACTCGTTGCCGGTACGGCGATGATGTACGGGTGGTTCGCCTCGAATTTGTCGGCATGTTGGTAGTACACCTTTGCGCCGTCTTCCTGAACAAAGTCCATCAACCAGAAGTTGGCAGCACCCTTTGAATTGTTCGTGGGTGTAAACCATGTCAGTTGCTTTGTCGGTTCTTCTTTCAACGTTACCTTAGTAACATCGAACGGCAGCATAATGGTTTCCCATCCTTTCTTATTACCCGGATTACCTTTGGTGAACGTGCGTTCGTAAACGATTTTCTTCACCGTGAAGTCGTATGGGGTATAGAAGTCCTTTGCCGCATCGATGGATATGTTTTCAGCCTTGCGGTCTTTCACAATGTTCTTTCCCTCAAGCGAAGCACCGGCTGTTTGATATCTGTTGATGAAATACAAGCAGTTGGCATTGTCGCTTGGTGTGAACGAAGCAGGCAGTGAGCTGCCCAAATCCTCAAAATTAACCACTGTTGCGTCGCTGAAGTCGAGCGTACTTGCCGGATTGACATATTGAACCGTTCCGTCGGCATGATAGATGCCCACTCCTGCCTTGCATTGATAAGTGTCGCTGCTGGCAGCAGGAGTGATAGGATCCTTCCCTTGATATACCAGCGTTCCGACGAAGTAATAGTTTTCGCCCATCAGCCCACTGAGGTCGAACGGCACTTCGAGCTTCTCATGTGCGGGAATCCTTACGATGTCGTTCTTTGAGGAGACGAACTTCAGACTCGTACCATTCTTGTGAACAACATTCACGTTGATTCGGTCCCAATATTCCTCATTGTTGTTGTTCGTGAAAACCACCTTACCGCTGAGTCGCTGCCCAAAGAACTTTTTGGTGGTCGGGTCCGGCTCATTGACGATAATCTGAACATCGGGGGCAATAGCTGTTTTAGGTGCGATGGTAACATCGATTTCCTTGCTGCCTCGAACAACAGGGTCGTTGAATTCGCCTCTGGCAATTCGCAGATGATAGTCTTTAGCGACGTCGAACACACAATTGTTTATCGTGAGTATTTCGGTTTCGCCCGGTGCCAATGTTAGTGGTGCAGAGGCTATCGTCGTGGTATAACCATCGTAATTAACAAGATTCACATTGTCGCTGAACTCCTTGGTTCCCTGATTCTTGATGGTAACCGCAGCAGTTTGCGCCGTCCCCACGCGCAGGTTTCCACCCAACTCGATATTCTCTACAAAAAGAGCGGCTTTCCCGACAGGTGCGGCTGCACGAGTCATGACGTATGAGGTCTCGGTGATGACCATGTCGTAGGCATACTTATCAGCATCGACACATGGATACCACTTGTCCGGCCCACTGACAAAACTGATGGGCTTAACCTTGTAGTTGCCCGGCTGAAGTCCAGCACCCCATGAGGTTTGTTTAAATTGACTGGTATGTTTGAAGGATGTACCTGAACCCCACGTCTTCATTCCACTTTCCAAAAGTTTGGCAACAAGGTTGCCGCCCGCATCGTAAACACCGACACCGTATTTGGCATTCACCTGTACCGACATATCATTTCTCAGTGTATATGGATTTAGGGAACTTCCTGGTTCAAAGATGGTGAAGTTGGAAGAGACGCCCGAACGTGTTCCGCGCAAATCACTGTTACTATAGGAGAAAGACGCTACAGTAAGTCGTTGTGCATCGTCCACTTCGTCGCCACCCGTGTCGCCACTACCCGGCTTCATGCCCACGATGGCGAGTTGCCCCATGGAATAGCCACCGGAAAAGCCACCGATGCCACTTGCGGGTGGGTTCAACAGGGAAATGACATAGTAACCGTTCACCATGCCACCCCAACCCCAATTGATGTGGAAGTAGTCGCCCTCGGCATAGCCGTCGCAGACGAAGCAGTGACCGCCACCCGAAGGTGTGACCCCACAATAGACCACGGGGCGTTTTTCTTTCAACTCATTATAGATAATGTCGTTCCACTCATTCTGACTTTCGTACTCGTTGCGGTTGATGCGCTTGGTTGTAACGGCATCGTAGCCAAAATACTTCACCAGTGCCGGAGCAATCATGAAACCTGCCGCACCCGACGACTTGTAGCTGTAGTTCATTTCCACAGCCTGACCGGCCGCACGCATCAGTTGCGCCACGGCGTTCCCTTCTCCGGAGCTGTATTGACCGGACTTGTAGATGTCGCGCATGTTGTTCCAATCCACCGTAAATGCAGTTGTGGCATCATAGTGCTTCTTTGCACTTGACGTGTAAGCCGGTATCGCCGGCACACTCTTGGGCCACTTGTGGTAGTTCATCACAATCGACATGGCGGTTGCCACACATCCTGTCACGCTCTTTTCTGTTTCACCCTCAGAGATAGGGCAAGCATCGTTGTAAGGCGCAGCCTGATTCCACATTGCCGTGCACAGCGGGGCAATGGAAGCCTTAGTCTGCACGGGTGCCTTACGCACTTTAGAGACACCGTGTTGAGCAATAAACTCATCCAAATGACCTATCTCATTGTCATATACGCTCAAGAGATATTGAAGACCATCCGGAACATTCTCCTTGTCGAACGCACCTTGATCGGAATAGCCGAGTATCTGCCGGGTGCGGTCATCGCCGGAAACAATGACGAACCCTTCGTTGTCGCCAACATTAAATATATAATAATGTGATGAATTACCCTCGGTAGCCGGAGCAAGGTTGGGGACAACGCGCCTTATCTTGGCATTTTTACTTGCTTTTCCGCGTTGTCCGGAATTTAGGAAAGACATAGCTTGCTTTAAAGCAGTAGCCTGATCTACCGGTGCTGCCGTGGTAAATAAAGACACCAGCAGACCAATAAAAAATAAACATTTTTTCATATTATCATACATCCAATTAGTGTTCGTCTCATTGCGCTCCTATCATTCGGGGAGATTACCCTCCCCTCACCATCAAGGAAGCATATACGTTTTCAGAAGATTGGTTTGTCTGTGACTCTATCATTTCCATGACAACTTTATGCCTCACGAAACCGTTGTTCCGCCTACTTTGGGAAACAATGCTTCAGATAAACCTCACTACTTAGCCTGCAAATATAAGAAAATATAAATACAACCGCAAGAAAAAAAATAAATATTTTTCATTTTTTTATTTCTCTATCGGTAAAATATCAATGGCATCCTAAATATTTTTTACCCCATACGAGACAAAGCTGACCTTTTGCTTTCCAAAAGCTAAGCTTTTGCACTGCAAAAGGTCATGGATTGGAGTGCAAAAGCTTACCTTTTAAATCCTGTTTGATATTATCCTGATTCTCAATGGTTTATGAGGCAAGCTGCTAACGCTGTTTGTGTAATATAATTTCGTAGTGATGGCGGATTGAATATTTGGTATTAAAGAAGCAGTTTACCACCACCCGAATACGAATTGGAGACATAAGGAGAGATGGGTGCCATTCAGCATTTGGAAGAAAGCACGTAAAATTTCATGATTTGATACAATTTTGTGTGAGATTTCATAGAATTATTTAGGACACTATTGGCAAAACATTACAAGAATCCATCATTTTTAAAGAAACAATAAAAAAAACAAGACAAAACCTTGTGTAATCGCAAAAAACTTTGTTACTTTGCAATTTGAAATAAAAACATTAAGACCTCATCCCATCTTTGGGAACTGGAGTAAGTTTTCAAAAACGAGATAAGCGTCTCGAAACGCTAATTGTTAACAAAATTGAATGATACAAGTTTATGACGAAAAGAGTTTATGAAATTCCTTGCACACAGGAAATCGGCATGAATGAAAGAGAGATGATTTTAGCCGGGTCGGGTCCCGGTGGAAACGACATAACACCTCCGGATACCGGTGGGGACAGTTCGGGTACGACTACCGCAAAATACTTTACCCCGGATGACTATGATTTATGGAACGAAGATTGAGAAAGCACATTTTTTCTCTTCTTGACAGTTTCATTGCCCCAATTACCATGAAAGAGGGTTAACATTGTTTCCCCTTCATGATCTTTATGGTTTTGTTCTATGATTCCTCTCAATGCGAATAGAGAATATTGGCTTTCGGATGGCAAAAATATGTCTTTGCCATCTGAAAGTCAAATCTTTTAAGTTCCAACTATCAGCAAACAAACAAAACAAAGTGGTTGTTCCGCCACAGAGGTTAGTAAATCGTATCCCCCATGGGAATGGATTTGCAACGATTTACAAAGACTCACAATGAAAGAACAATGATTGGGAAATGTTTCGCAGCGCATATCTCAGCAAATAATAACGATTGCCCCTTTTTTGAGCAACGCATATACACAGAAGGGGAATTTTGTTTTTCTTGTAGCTAATCTCTTCAACATGAACAATCATATAATTTATTGACAATAAATTTTCTTTTCCGGTTTTTTTTTGTAAGTTTGCATTGCGTTACAGGCATGATGTATGGTTAAGTTACCTTATTCTATCCAACGGAGAATAATTTGGCTTCAACGAATTAAGTATGTGCAAGGTTTTGGAATTCAATCACCTTCTGCCTTTTCTTTTGTTCGTGAGGTCATTAATAATCATACTCATTATCAGGTCTATAATCTAATTGATTCCAAGCTGGATGGCCATGGACATTTAGAGAAGAAAAAAGCACGACTGCTTTATAGGATTATTCGTGCTTCCAATGCGCGGAACATGTTTATCGCTCAGAATTTATTTCCGGTTTTTTCTGCCTTCATAAATGAGGCAAATTCAAATTGCGAGATACATCTTCTCGACGAAACTTTGGAGTTGAGCAAAAACTCTACTGCCCTACCGACCCTTTATGTACTTTCTTCCACCACGCGCCCATCTCTTTTAGGCCATTTTTTGGACACAATCACTCCAAATGACATTCTCATAGTGGATGACATTCGAGACAATACATTTGGAGCGTTACTTTGGAAGACCGTCGTGAGTCATCACCGTGTTAGTTTTTCCTATGATCTCTATTATCTTGGGATTGCTTTTTTTGATAGCAGACCCAAACAAAACTATATTATTAATTTTTAAAACATTGCAGCGATGAGTAAAGTATATACAAAAACCGGCGACAAAGGCACGACCAGTCTCATTGGCGGAACTCGTGTGAAAAAATCGGATTTACGTATCGAGGCATACGGCACCGTTGATGAACTGAATGCTTATCTTGGTGTCCTTTCCTCGTATATAACGGAACCGGACACATTAAATCTACTCTCTGAAATTCAAAATGTGTTGTTCAATGTTGGTTGCAACCTTGCCATGGGAGATGATTTTAAGAAGGACTTGAAAGAATCTGTTGTTGATTCGATGTTAATCGATCATGTCGAAAAGATGATTGACAAAATGCAGGCAGCCATTCCGGAGTTAAGGCAATTCGTAATTCCCGGTGGAGCGCGTTCCGCCTCTTTTGCCCATGTTGCCAGAACCGTTTGTCGCAGAGCAGAGCGACTGATTATAGCCTTGGATGCCATTTCTCCCGTTGATTCAACCTTGATGGCTTACATTAACCGACTGTCTGATTATTTCTTCGTTCTCTCCCGTTATTTGAATATTATTGAGAATGTAACAGAAAAAACTTGGAAAAATCCTTGTAAATAAGAAATAAAGTGGTATTTTTGCACGCAAAACTTATGGCAAAATATAGCTTATGTATTGGACACTGGAATTAGCATCTAAGCTGGAAGACGCACCATGGCCGGCAACGAAAGATGAGTTGATTGATTATGCTATTCGATCAGGTGCACCTTTGGAGGTGTTGGAAAATCTTCAAGAAATAGAAGATGAGGGCGATGTATATGATAGTATTGAAGACATTTGGCCCGACTATCCCTCTAAAGATGATTTTTTATGGAATGAGGACGAGTATTAATCGCTCAAACAGCCACAAGAATGGCTTAGGGCGTTGAATATAAGCGATATAGAAGTTTTATAATAAGATTTCTATATCGCTTTTTTTAGGTCTTTTACCGCCAAATAAACTGCTCAAATCGCTATATTTTGATTCGAAGACATTATTTTCATAAAGTAGGGATATTCCCAATGGCATAACCCATTATATAAATCATTATGGCGATTGTGTTGATTACCCTGAAGAAGAATTCTTTAATGTAGAACATGAATTAAGTACAGGATATTATCCTTATGAAGACTTGCCAGATGTATTGGATGTATATGAAGGTAATGGAGAAAGCATTTGGAATTATCGACTAATGGATAGTGAGCGAGTGCAGGTTGGAGCAATAAACAGAGGCAAGAACTTTCAGGAAGAGAGAACGTTAAAAAGATTTTCAAAATGAAATATGCAACCTATAAGTTGCATATTTCGTTTTAAATGCCTATATTTGCATCAGGAAACATATTATATATGAAATTTGTAAGAGCCATAACAGGTTATAATCATCTTTGGGCAATCAGAGATGAAGCAAAAGAAGCAGATGAGCTGACAATGCTTTTCCGCGAGTGGAGTAATGCCAACTATTTGCTTGATTTCTTTCTTGCCAATATAGATGATTTACAAGGATTCTTTCATGTTGAGAAGATAAGTGATGCCATTAAAGACACGATGGAAGATGCAAGAGCTCTTGAACGCCTGATATTAGACTTTCCATACACCGAACAGTTGGACGGACTTTTTCATCCATTAAGTCTGACAGACAACAGAATACATGAACTGACGCGTGAGAAAGCGCGTAATTGGGACAGAGAACGGCATGCAAGTTGGCTTCGGATATATGCCATAAGGATAGAACCTAATGTTTACATTGTAACTGGCGGAGCCATAAAACTCACAGCAACAATGCAAGACAGAGAACATACTCAAATGGAATTAGACAAACTCAATGCTTGCCGAAACTATTTGCAGCAGAATGGTATCTTTGATAAAGACAGTTTTGTGGACTTTTTTGAGGAGGATTTATTATGAAAGAGAAAACATTAAAATTTCTTGAAAGAAATCTCAGTAGCGAGCCTTCGACATTTGCCGAAGAAGCCAAGTGGAGACAAGACAATGAAGTGTGGCTTAAATGGTCGCAAGGCATTGCCATGAAAATTATTGATTATATGCAGGAGCACAAACTTTCACGTGCAGACATCGCATCACGTCTTGGTTGTTCTCCGCAATATGTCAGCAAGATATTGTCTGGTCATACAAACTTCTCATTCAAGAGTATAGCGGAAATAGAGAAGTGTCTGAACATTCATATAATGGAAAGTTCTTTCGCATGATTGATTTGTGTGTACCGCGCCTTTTATGGTCTTACACAACGAAACAAAATGATTAAAAAGGCTGATACGGCAGTAGAATCACTTGAAACTCAATACGTCTTGTTCCTCTTCGACGAGGATGAGTATTGATACTCTTAACTTAAAATAGGAAAGTGCAAAGGAAGTCATTCAGATATTTCTTTGCACTTTTGTTATTTTATTTGCAAAAGTTTTACAATAAATATTATCCGCGTTCGTTATCACTTCGTGTTTAGACGTTTGCTTATTATATCAGGACTTTTTCTGTTTGTCGCGGATTTGGCCGTGGCACAATATGACGTATCATTCAGTCATTATTGGGCAATGGAGCCTTATTTTAACCCCGCCAGCGTGGGGAAAGATAATAAGATGAACGTAACAGGCGCGTATGCGCTCGACTTCGCCGGTTATGAGAATAACCCTCGTTCGTTCTATGTGAGTGCGGATATGCCACTTTATTTTTTGAAGCAATATCATGGAGTGGGTCTTTCGCTCCTTAATGATCAAATAGGACTCTTTACTCATCAGCGCGTTTCCGGGCAATATGCTTTGCGGAAGCCGATTTTTGGAGGAATGCTATCAGCCGGCATACAGTTGGGATTACTATTGGAGAATTTTGATGGTACGAAACTTGATGTGGAAGATTCGAGTGATCCGGCATTTAGCCGTTCCAAAATAGACGGTAACTCACTTGACCTTGGCTTCGGATTATACTATTTAAGAAAGAATTGGTATGTCGGCGCATCGGTTCAGCATCTGAACGCTCCGCTTGTTGAACTTGGCGAGACGAATGAAATACAAATAGATCGCACATATTATTTAACAGGTGGATACAATATTAAGTTAAGAAATCCGTTTCTTTCTATACCGACCACAGTGCTGGCACGATATGATGGGAATGGTTATAGGGCAGACTTAACGGCTCGGCTCGTATATAAGAATGATAAGAAAATGCTCTACGGTGGCTTGTCGTACAGTCCCACAAATTCGGTAACAGCCTATATCGGAGGTAGCTTCCATGGGATTAACATTGGGTATAGTTACGAAATGTACACAAGTTCCGCCGATCCCGGCAACGGAAGTCATGAGCTGTTCGTAAGTTATCAGACAGATATAAATTTACAAAAGAAAGGCAGAAATAAACATAAAAGCGTCAGATTTCTATAGAAACAACAGATATGAAAATGAGAAAAAGTATAGCAGTTCTTTGCTTGGGTATAATCATGTCAGGCACTCTTACCGGCTGTTTCGGGGGTAAGTCTGCCGCTTCATCGGGAAGAGGAGGTGAAGTGGTAGGCGTGAGTGGAAGAGCCTTCAAAGAACCAACCCCTTATGGAATGACCTTGGTAAAACGTGGATGGCTGAAAATGGGTATCGACAAGCAAGACAGTCTCTGGGGAAAAAACACACCGGTAAAGGACATCTCGGTCGATGGCTTCTGGATGGACGAGACGGAGGTGACCAACTCCGAATACAAACAGTTCATTGAATGGGTGAAAGACTCCATTATCCGCACTCGCTTAGCCGACCCATCCTATGGGGGAGACGAAACCTATATGATTACGGAAGACAAGAACGGAGACCCCGTACCACCACATATTAATTGGAACAAACGCTTACCACGAAAGCCAAACGAAGATGAATTGCGCGCTTTTGAAAGCTTATATGTTACCAATCCCGTAACGGGAGAAAAAAGCATCGATGGCAAACAACTCAATTATCGATACGAAATTTACGATTATACAACCGCTGCCTTGCGACGCAATCGGTTGAATCCCGCGGAGCGCAACCTGAACACCGACATAGCGATTCATTCCGACGAGATAGTGATGATCTCCAAAGACACGGCTTATATAGACGATGAGGGAATCATTCATCAGGAAACGATCAATCGCCCCTTGTCAGGTCCATGGGATTTCCTGAATACTTACATTGTCAATATCTACCCCGATACGACTTGTTGGGTAAACGACTTTCGCAATTCCGACAATGAAACCTACCTGCGAAACTATTTCAGCAATGCCACTTATAATGATTATCCCGTAGTAGGAGTAACATGGGAACAAGCAAATGCTTTTTGCGCATGGCGCACCAACTACCTACTGAAAGGCTTGGGTGGCGAAGCTCGTTTCATTCAGCGGTATCGCCTTCCCACAGAGGCAGAGTGGGAATATGCCGCACGTGGGAAAAATCAAGATGAGTTTCCTTGGGAAAATGAAGACGTAAAGAGTGGCAACGGATGTTTCTATGCCAATTTCAAGCCCGATCGCGGTAATTACACAAAGGATGGCAATCTCATCACCAGCAAAGTGGGTATCTACAATGCAAATAGCAATGGGTTGTACGACATGGCAGGAAATGTGGCAGAATGGACTAGTACCATCTATACCGAGGCTGGCGTTGCCGCTATGAACGACCTAAACCCACAGTTGGAATATAAAGCGGCTGTTGAAGACCCTTATCGTTTGAAAAAGAAAAGCGTTCGAGGGGGTAGCTGGAAAGACCCGGAAAGTTATATACGAAGCGCATGGCGGACTTGGGAGTATCAAAATCAACCTCGAAGTTACATTGGATTCCGTTGTGTGCGCAGTTTGGCAAGTTCATCCAGTGAAGCTGCAAAGCAAGCTAAAAAGAGTTATAAGAAACGCAAAAAGAATAGAAGATAATGGCACAGTACAGCAAATACAATATTATCTATCAACTTCAGAAGTGGATTGATACCGTTCCCGGACAGACTTTCTTGAACTACGGCTATAGTTGGGGGGCATCTATCGTTATTTTGGGAGCATTGTTCAAACTTACCCATTTACCCGGTGCCAACACGATGTTGTTCGTGGGAATGGGAACCGAAGTAGTCGTGTTTTTTCTCTCGGCTTTTGATCGACCTTTCGATAAAACTGATGATGGAAAAGAAATCCCTACACATTTTAATGTAGATGAGGAAAACACGGAAGATTTGTCCGACCACCTGACCTCGGACAACACAGTTCCTCATTCTATTTCGTCTTCCATTCCACAGGCGGATAGAGACGCAAGACAAACAATGCCTTTAGCGGAGCAAATTGCCACGGCAGTGATTAACAGACAAAGTCAAGTGATTGAGAATGCCGAACAGCAGACACCGGAAATGGTAGAGGCACAGACCCATTACGTGGCAGCATTGAAAAATCTAACGGACATGTTGGATAAGGTGAATGACCAAAGTCAGCGTCTGACTCGAGACAGCGAAGAGATGGAAAACCTCAACCGGACGCTGACCGGAATAACCAAGGTGTATGAAATGCAGCTGAAAGGAGCTAGTCAGCAAATAGGCACCATCGACCAAATAAATGACCAAACTCGCAAGATGGCGCAACAGATAGAGCAGCTCAATGCTGTTTATGCTCGCATGATCGAAGCTATGACCGTGAACATGCGTGCTACAACACCGGTTGATAACGTTGTTCCTGCCCCACATTCCAATGCGGAATAGAGAGGCTGTTCGCATCTGTTTTCAACCAAGTTGTAAAAACACTTTGAAAAATTAGATAAGAAGTAAATGGCAATCATAAAGAGAAAGATTTCCCCCCGCCAGAAGATGATAAACCTGATGTATGTCGTCCTCATGGCAATGCTTGCGCTGAACATCTCTACCGAGGTGCTTAACGGATTTTCAATCGTGGAGGAAAGTCTGAACCGAACCACAGGAAACTCAACCAAGGAGAATGAAGCAATCTTTGGCGAACTGGAGCAAATGATGCAAAAGAATCCACAGAAGGTGAAAGAATGGTTCATCATGGCATCGACCGTGAGAAACATGAGCGACTCCTTGTTTAATTATGCACAAGAGCTGAAAGTAAAGATCGTGAGTGAAGCAGACGGAAAAGAGGGAGATCCATTAAACATCAGGAACAAAGAAGATTTAGAGGCTTCGAGCTTTGTTATGTTGGCTCCCGGAACGGGGCAGGGACACAAGCTCTTCAACGCAATCAACAGTTATCGTGAACGCATATTGAAATTTGTTACCGACCCGGTGCAGCGAAAAATCATCGCAAGCAATTTATCCACCAACGTACCCAATCCTTCCTTGAATAAGAATTGGGAAGAATACATGTTCGAGGATATGCCCACCGCCGCCGCGGTAACCCTGCTTTCGAAGCTGCAGAGTGATGTGCGCTATGCAGAAGGTGAAGTGTTGCACACGCTGGTGGCAAACGTAGGATTGAAAGACCTCCGCGTAAACAAGTTGCAGGCATTTGTCGTCCCCAATCAGACACGCCTTTATCCGGGCGAAACAATGACAGCACAAATGTTCTTGGCTGCGGTAGATTCCACCCAGCAACCACAAGTTTTTGTAAACGGACAGCGCATCAGTGGAAATCGAATCAACATAAAAGCCGGCAGCCCCGGACGGCATACGCTATCCGGCTATATCTTGATAAAAGACCTTGCCGGAAATGTGCTTCGGAGAAACTTCTCACAAGACTACTGGGTAACGGGAGGTCCGAAACCGGAACGCTACATCAGTCCTGACGGTATGCAGCGCACGCCACCTTTCGAGGGCATGGCAACCATTGCTGCCGATTTGATGAACGTGCTTTACGCCGGCTTCGACAATCCGCTGACGATTAGTATTCCCAACATGGGACAAAACGATGTTCGTGCCACAATGTCGGGCGGCACGCTGATTGCGCGAGGAGGTGGAAAATTCATCGCTCGCCCTTCAACTTTCGGACAACCGGTTACCATTACCGTTTCCGCCAAAGGCAAGACCATTGGTCAGTATCAATTCAAGGTAAGAAAATTGCCTGACCCATCACCTTATATCGCCATGGGAGGCGACAGATTTAAGAGTGGCGGCTTGTCGAAAGCAACACTGATGTCGGCATCCGGCATCCAAGCAGCCATCGACGATGGATTGCTTGATATTCCGTTCACCGTAAAGAGTTTCCGCACCGTCTTCTTCGATGCCATGGGCAATGCCGTTCCGTTGGCAAGTAACGGAGCTTCTTTCTCCGCTCAGCAGAAAGCGCAATTCCGTCACTTGAGCAGAAACAAGCGGTTTTATATAACCAATGTTGTTGTTCACGGACCTGACGGCACCACACGCACGCTGAATGGCAGAAACATGGAAGTTATAGTACAATAAACCTGAAGTGAAACATCCGTTACGCGTCTGTTTTCAAGACGCACGGTTTTAAGATATAGAACATGAAACGAATATTATTGATAGTATGTGTTGTGCTCACGGTCATGAATCTCTGTGCTCAACCCGCACGCAGCCGAGCCGGTCAACAAGGCAGAAACAAGTCGAACGCCGACGCGATTACCACTCGCGCGCAGATTTCTTTCCCCACAGCGGTACCCATGAACGAAGACGTGGTGTGGCGGCGCGACATTTATCGCGAGTTGAACCTTACCGATGATGCCAATTCCGGGCTTTACTATCCCACAGAGCCTGTTGGCTCACAAATGAATCTCTTTACGTATATTTTCAAACTCATGATGTCAGGTCCGCGCCATGGTGGAATCAATGCTTATGAATATCGCATGGATGGAAATGAGGTATTCAACGATTCTTCACGCATCAAGCCCTTGCAATTCCTCGACAACTATCATATCTATTATGAGCGCACCGACCGCGGCATCCGTTTGGATAATAGTGACATCCCCTCCGCTGAGGTAAAAGGCTACTATATAAAGGAGAGCGCATACTACGATCAGAACACTTCGACTTTCCATCGAAAGGTGATTGCGCTTTGTCCTATCATGTATCGAAACGATGAGTTTGGCACCGGAGCCGTGAAGTATCCACTATTCTGGGTGAAGTACGATGACCTCGCACCATATCTCTCCAAGCAAATGATAATGACAAGTAATCTGAACAATGCCGCCACGATGAGTGTGGAAGACTACTTCACGATGAATCGTTACAGTGGAAAGATATATAAGACGAATAACATGCTGGGGAGAACCTTGTCGCAGTACTGCTCCACTGACTCCGCCCTCACGGCTGAGCAGAATAAGATTGAGCGCGAATTAAAAGATTTTGAGAAGAATATTTACGGCAACCCGGCAGCCAAAGACAGTTTGAATAGCATTGCCGATACAAAAACCACAGAGAAAGCCGTAAAGAAATCTCGCAGCTCGCGGCGCGGAAGTCGTTCATCAACAACGCGTGCCACACGTCGTAGCTCCGGCAGCAATAAGAGCGCAGCCCGGGTAACGGTTCGCCGCCAGCGGCATTAGTTTTTCGCAACGAAAGCCATGAGTTTTGTTTAGCAAATAATATTTTAAACCGGACGCTTGCCGTATCTATGAGATATCGTGAGCGTCTTAAACTTTATAGACATGAAGAAAGTATTTACATTCGCGTTAATTTTTGCGAGCCTTCTCTTTGCCTCCGGGATAAAAGCTCAAGGAGTGAAGTTTGGAGTTAAGGCAGGTTTGAACGTTACCGATTTCCACTTCTCAGGCGATGTGTTCAACAAGTCGAATCAGGCAGGTGGGTTTGTCGGACCTACCGTCAAATTCAGTCTTCCCCTTACCGGTCTCGGCATCGATGCTTCCGCGCTCTACGACTATCGCTCCGCCAAGCTCACCGATGCCAATGGCGAAGAACAAACCGTGAAACAGCAGCAGATAGCTCTCCCCGTGAACCTTCGTTACGCGGTGGGCTTGGGCAACACAGCCAATCTCTTTTTCTTTGCCGGTCCACAATGGGGCATCAATATTGGCAATAAGGATTTCAATTGGACGCATGGCAGCAGCTATTCCTTGAAAAATAGCAGTTTCAGCGTGAATACCGGTTTTGGTGTAACACTTCTCAGCCACCTGCAAATCAGTGCCAATTACAATATCGCCATGGGGAAAACGGCTGACGTTAGTTTCTCCAATGCTGTGTCAAACACTGCCAATGCCGTTGTCGGCAAGGGCAAGAGTCGCAACAATTCTTGGCAGATAGGATTGGCATATTTCTTCTAATCAGCGATATAGCGTAATACAAACCGAGGACGCAACTTCCATAGCTGCGTCCTCGTTTTGTTTTTGGCGGTTAGATAAACAACGTTGGGATTATCTTAGAATACAAGATGATACAATTTCAAGACCATATCTTGAATGCCTACAAAGTAAGCAAGCCCCACAAATATAATCATTTTTACAATCACGATGGAAGTCCATTCAAAATTATTTTCTTTGATGGATTTAATCAATTCTTTCAATAGCAAAATGAATATCCAAATAACAACAACGCTCACAAATAAGTTGAAAGCTATTCCTAAAATTCCCAAAAATATTTTCATTGTTTCATTCTTAAATGAATAAATTAAGTTTTAATACAAATATCGGCGTTGTGATTATCTTAGAATACAAGATGATACAATTTCAAGACCATATCTTGAACTCCTATAAAGTATGCTATACCAATAAAGAAAATCATATAGAAAATCACAGTAATAACCCCTTTTCTATCTCTCTCCTTCATGGATTGAATTAAATCACGTGTTAGTGTGAAAATCGTCCAAATAGTCCCAATAACTATATATCCTTTAAAGAGTATTCCTAAAATCTTCCAAAATAATTCCATAGTTATTAAAGTTTTTCTGCAAAAGTGCTATAAATGTATTAAGGATTGATATACATTTACTATCATCTGATCAAGGTCAGCAAAGTATATCACTACAACACCAAATAGAAGTATTGCTGCCGTACTGATAGTCCATTTTCTATTTTTCTCTTTAATGGCACGGAGCAAGTTTTTAACTTGAACAATAAATGTAAAACACACACAGCCTATTACGAATATCTGAGCTGCTATAGCTAAAATTCCCAATAATAGCTTCATTTTTAGTAATTTAAATTTTAATATAAATTAATGCGAATGCAAAAGTATTTTTTTAACTTTATATAATCAAAAAGTCAAAGTTAAAAAACGCAAACCATTGTTATATTTTTATTAATACACTCTCCATGCGAATAGCATCCACTTCTCCTTATGTCCCAATGTGTATTCAGGTGGTGGGAAACAGATTCTTTTATACCAAATATTCAATCCTGCCATCACTGCGAAATTATATTACAAAAACAGTGTCAGCAGCTCGCCTCGTAATCTGTTAATAATCAAGATAATACCAAACAGGATTTAAAAGGTAAGCTTTTGCACTCCAATACATGACCTTTTGCAGTGCAAAAGCTTAGCTTTTGAAAGACAACAGCTAAGCCTTGGAAAGACAGGTGAAGAATATTTAGGACACTATTGAGATTGAACATCAAATTGAAAATAAATATTTTATTTTCTGTTGAATATCCGTGATTTTACTTTGTGATTCTTTTGCTTTAGCCTATCTTTGCATACAAGATGAAATATGTAGAAGTGATATTGCCTTTACCCTTGGAGGGGACTTTTACTTATGCTGTGCCGGAACATTTAGAAACAATGGCACAGCCCGGTAGCAGGGTAGTCGTGCCATTGGGCAAAAGCAAGAAGTATGTGGGAATTTGCGCCACCCTGCCACACGAGGCTTCAAATCTTGTGGAAGGAGTGGAATACAAGAGCCTTTGTTCCGTACTCGATACTTCACCCATCTTGACTGAACGACAATTGGAACTTTGGCAATGGATAGCTGATTATTATATGTCGCCCCTCGGCGATGTCTATAAAGCTGCCCTACCCTCCGGACTAAAAGCGGAAGAGGGCTACAGACCCAAGACGGAAACCTACGTTCGACTAACCGAAGACTATAATGACGGACAAGCCGTTACCCATTTGCTCGAAGGATTGAAACGTGCCACAAAACAGCAAAAGTTACTGCTCGATTATTTGCAATTGGCAGGCGTGTCAGAACAGCCTGACATGCGCATGAAGGAAATGTCGCTGAAGCCGGTAACACGAGACGAACTCCTGAACACGGCACATTGCGGTCAGCCCGTTCTGCGCAATCTGCTGAACAAGCGCATCCTGACCACTTACAAAGAGGAGGTGGGGCGGCTCAATGCCACCGGGGGCTATCATCCCGAAATGGTGAAGCCGCTGAACGATGCGCAGACGGTGGCTTATAACGCTATTCGCGAACAAATGCAGTCGCATGATGTTACACTTTTACACGGTGTTACCTCGTCAGGCAAGACTGAGATATACATCCATCTGATACAAAAAGCTCTCGACGAACACAAGCAGGTGCTTTATCTACTCCCCGAAATAGCTCTCACCGTACAAATCATGGAACGCCTGCAACGAGTTTTTGGCAGTCGGTTGGGCATCTACCATAGCAGATATAGTGATGCCGAGCGTGTGGAAATTTGGAAGAAACAACTCTCCGATGAACCTTACGATATTATTCTCGGGGCGCGGAGTGCAGTCTTCCTGCCTTTCAAAAATCCGGGGTTGGTCATCATTGATGAGGAACACGAGACAAGTTTCAAGCAACAAGATCCCGCGCCACGCTATCATGCACGCTCGGTCTCTATCGTACTTGCCAAAATGTTCGGAGCCAAAACTCTGCTTGGCACCGCCACTCCCTCTGTGGAATCTTATCACAACGCATCGCGAGGAAAGTACGGATTTGTAACGCTCAATCGGCGTTACAAGGATATTCGTCTGCCGGAAATAGAAGTGGTTGATGTAAAAGACCTTCGCCACCGCAAGATGATGCGAGGACCGTTTTCTCCCCAATTGCTGGGAGCCGTTCGTGCGGCAATACAACGTGGTGAGCAAGTCATCTTGTTTCAAAATCGGCGCGGTTTCGCTCCCATGGTAGAGTGTCATGTCTGCGGTTGGGTGCCCAAATGTCCCAATTGTGATGTATCGCTAACCTATCATAAGAACATGGGACAGCTCACCTGCCATTACTGTGGTTACACCTATCGCGTTCCGGAAAGCTGTCCGAACTGTGAAAGCAAGGAAATTCGCAATCGCGGTTATGGCACCGAGAAGATAGAGGACGCCATCATGGAGTTATTTCCCGAGGCACGCATTGCCAGAATGGATTTGGACACAACGCGTTCGAAGAATGCTTACGAGCGACTGATCAATGACTTTTCCTCCGGGCGCACTAATCTGCTCATCGGAACGCAGATGATTTCAAAAGGACTCGACTTCGACAATGTTTCCATCGTGGGCATCTTGGATGCAGATACCATGCTCAACTATCCCGATTTTCGCGCATACGAGCATGCTTTCATGATGATGTGTCAGGTAAGTGGACGTGCCGGTCGTAAAGGAAAGCAAGGAAAGGTAATCCTCCAAACAAAAAACAAAGATTTACCCGTTATCCGACAGGTGGTTGCCCATGATTATCAAGGCTTTTTCAATGAGCTTATCGACGAGCGGAAAAACTTTCACTATCCGCCGTTTAGCAGGCTAATCTATGTCTATCTGAAACATCGCGATGACAATACCGTTAATTCGGCAGCGTTGGAGATGGGTTCGCGCTTGCGCGAGGTCTTTGGAAACCGAGTTTTGGGTCCCGACAAACCTGCCGTTGCCCGCATCAAAACTTTACACATTAGGAAAATAATGCTCAAGTTAGAAACGGGTATCGACTATCGGCTCGCCAGAACCTATCTTCTCCGCGCCAAAGAAGCTCTCTTGAGAGCAAAACGCTATGGAGCACTGCTGATTTATTACGATATCGATCCCCAATAATCTATAAATCGATGTCAAGCCCCACACCAAACACCTTGTTGGAGCGTGTGAAGTTATCGGTGTTTTGAGTTTTTACTTCTTTGCCATTGCCATCAATTACAGCCTCATACTCCTTGTTGAACTTTTCGTAGTTGGTGAAGAAGTAAGCAACATTCAGGTGCATTTTCTTCGTAAGCCTTACTTTTGCGCCGAGACCGAGACTATAGCTACTGGTAACAAAGCTCAAGTCTGAGAGGTATTTGCCGTCTCCCAGCCCATATTTGGTACGTTGTCCGCCACCACTAACCGTTATTGCAGGCGTAATGTCCCATTCCACTCCCGCAAGATATTCTCTTGTGTTACTGCTCAGATAACGCTGCTTATTCTTATCCATTCGCGCATCTTTGTCAAAATAATAGTGATAGCTTGCCATGACGCGCAAATTCTTGGTTATTTCATATTGTGCACCTACACCCAATAATCCCGGAAGGTCGTTAGGTGTGTTCACACCATCTTCAAACAACCCTGTATCATCGCGCTTGGTTTTATTTTCGATATTAAATTTTGTTGTCGTCTCGTACCTGGCACCAAAGTTCCATTTCCCTATTTTATAATCGATGCCAATAATAGGCGTAATCCCCCATCCGTGTTGCGTACAGTCAAGGTAACGATCCGCAAACTGTAGTTTTGCCTTATTAAGTTTGTCTGCACCCTCCTGATATTGCTTGGCCACACCCTCCAACTTCTGTTTCGTGGCAGGATCGGTGGCCTGTGCGGCCTGATTGGTGGCTTGAATGGCAAGCTGTGTCAATCCTTTAGCTCTGTTGTCGAACACATCATATACCTTTTGCGTCTGACCATCGATGTTTGCGGAAATATCAAGGATATTACCCTCATAGATATTATAAATGTAGTTGAAGCGTGCTCCACCATAAACTGCCAAATGTTCATTGACTTTATAGGTAAAGCCTAATTGCAATCCAAAATCGTATTGTTGACCATGGATATAGCTACTAAAACCGTAAGTAGGAACATCGCTTTTAATGCCTTGTTCATAGAGTAAAGCCGGTATCATTGCCAGTTGTCTTTCAAAAGAAGGCAAACCCTTGTTGAAAGTGGCTTTACCCCCACCTCCTACAATTCCAAACCCCAATTGAAATCCCCATTTGTCGTAGTTCCGAGCTATCTGGAAAGAAGGAATTATGGGAATTGATGTCTTCCCCGTGAAACTTTTATAACCCTTCTCATCGCCTCCGTTCAATTTGAATGGCTGATAAAAAGGTGTGCCTTGTAAGGCAGGAACCGTCATCAAAGAATTGATGGTTCGCGTTTGATAAACGTTCTGAATATTTAGGGAGACATGCCACCCGTTTGACAGAAACGCCACACCGGCCGGGTTGGAATAGACACCATCAATGCCGATGGCGCCCTCGCGTGCGAAGTTCCGGTTGAATGCGATGTTTTGATTTGTGTTCGTCAGCAACCCTCCGGCATGTGTAGTGCCGGCCAATGCCAATGAAAGTGCCATGATAATAAGCGTTCTTTTTCTCATTAAATAGAATATAAATTAGTAAATACTGTTCAAAATTGGTTGCAAAGGTAACAAAATTGTTCTTTAATTCCACAACTATTGTGCAAAAACTTCATTTTTGTATTACCATTTAGTCTTCGTTACCTAATTTAAGGATACTCCCTAAATCCATAACTAATTGTTTGCCGGTGTAATATATGATTTACACCTTTACACAAAGCCCCCGAACGACCCATCATGGGCAGAGTCGGGGGAAATTCTTTAAAAACTGACCTATAACTCATTTTGCAGACTGAAACATTGCTATCTTTCCGATGTACATTTACTTTATGGGCATTTAAGAAGTCTAAAAATTCAAAGTTACGCGAGTTCGGGATAAGAAAAGTTCTTATCCCGAACTCGCATATACAATAATTTAATTTTAATACCATTATGTTCTTCTTAACTATTTTTATGAATAAGCATTTTGATAAATTATCAAAATAAGGTAAATTTGTCTTAGCTTAAAAAAGTTGATAGTAGAACCATCTGTTGAAAAGCGGATTACAAACAGACAAGCCCATAGTAGCTGTGGTACAGCCATAGAGTGATCATAGTTTATGCAATATTTAGTTTTGTATCCCCTCAATGATGTTATGTTATCTTAATATCTAAATTAAAATCATATATGAACAAAATTACTTACTCATTGCTCGCATTGATATTGGCATTCATGTCAATGCGATCAACATCAGCACAGACAGCCAATGGAACTCCATGGATGGGACACGCAATTGATCCAACGCAGAAACAATTCTATCTGATTGATAAGGATGGAAAAAACAACAGTATTACACAAGAGAACACTCTCTATCTGGTGAATGTAGCTGCCTGCAAAGAAGCGGGAAACTCGCGTATCTTTTTCAACCAGGGTGGTCACTGGGGTACAGAAGCCTCACTCTTTGAAATCGGCATACCAGTATGGCTCGTACACAGAGGTACAGGAACCAAAGGAAGTGCAATTGTGGAGCTGATTGGGGACTATCAACACCCTGACGCAGCAGACGGCAACCATATCGGAGTGATAACAGGATCTAGCGACCCTTCACATCAGACTGGTGATGATTTAGGAGTATACATCGATCGTTTAAGGGGCGAGAATGAAACTGCAGCCTATGTGGGCACCGATTGGGAACTTTTCAAGGATGATAACAAAAATAACGAATACTACATCCGTGCTAAAAATGTTGGTACGGACCGATTCGGAACTTACTATCTCACCTATGCCAATAGCGGTAAGACCGGAGCACGCAAGTATGTAATAGGTACAGAAAGATTTGCTTCTGGGACAAAATACAGAAAAGATGCCAACCGGTGGGTAATCGTCACGCGGAAAGATCTTATTGATAGGTTCGAGGAAACCCCAGGATCATATCGCGATCTTGCCGATGCCAGTTTTCTTATATACGACCAAAACCTCTCGCGCGAGAACGGTGCAGAGGCGGCATGGATAACCAATATACCCGAAGGAAGCACGGCAACCGTCAGAGTGGGTAATCTCCACTCGAGCAGAGCAGAGCACAAAAGTACCGAAGGCGATCATAAAAGTTTCACGCCACTCACCGAAACCGACAAACAATATACATCTTATCCCACTGGCTATCCGTCAGGAGTTTACCCACCTTACAATGTGATGTACGGACAGTTCTATAACGGAGAAATAAAAGGGGGTGTAGGACAATTTTATCAATATACGCAAAAAATTCAAAAGGCAGGTTTATACATGATATCCTGTCAAGGTTTCTACAAACCCGGGGATGGAAGCAAGAAGCAATATGCAGGATTAGCAACAAACTCGTTCACGGCAATACCAACCGGAAATCCGGAAGTGCCTTACCAAAAACAATACGTACAGATGACAGGAGCAGCATTCCCACTATGGAAAGAAGGCGGACCAACAAACTTAACAGAATCGGGAATGACCTTTTATGCCAACAAAGACAACTACATAACAAAGTCCATTGTGTGGGCCAACGAGGGAGATTATATCGAATTCGGAGTTATGGTGGAAAACCAAACATCCAACCCGGCAGAAGACTGGGCAGTTTTCGACAATTTTCAGATGAAATACCTTGGAGGACTATTCCCCATGTTTGAGAATTTCGAAAATATGATCCCCTATAATGCCTTTGGAGACCAGCAATTCCAGACTATGGCATTGCTCCGCAACTTCCAAATAAACAAGTGGAATTCTTTCATCGTTCCTGTCGATCTGAACAAAGATCAAATATACACTGCTTTCGGAAACAATGTAAAACTAGCAAAGCTGAAAGGGCTTGATCACGAAGGAAAGAATATTGCATTTGAGACAGTCGATATAGATGCCATCGGATGGGACGATATCGCCATACATAAAAATAAAGCCTACCTGATTATGCCAATGAAAGATGGAGAACGATATCTCGAGATAACATGGCCACCATTAGCCGAGGCACTTGGTAAAGAGACAGTGAAGACAACAGGTCCACATTACTTCTTGCCCGGTGTTTCGTTGAACACAAGCGACATTACAGCCATGAACGGCGAATCGTACAGAATGGCAGACGGAAAAACCATCACACTCAAAACCAACTTCTTCTACTCGAACGACAGCAATACAGAGCATGGGAAGATTCAGGCAAGCCCGGACAACTTCATCTATGTGATGAACAAGGGAGCACTCACACGCTACCAACACCCATTCGCACTGAAGGGAACACGATGGTATTTGGAATATACAGAAGATCAGCCAGGCGGTGCCAAAATTCTCATCACTGACCCAACAAAACCCAATCCAACGAGCATCGAAACCTTAAAAGAAGCTAATGAAAAAGGAAACAACCGCACGGCAAAAGGCATCTATGACATCAACGGAAGAAAGGTAAGTAACGGATCATCGACTGAAGACCTGCCAGTGGGCATATTTGTGGTTGATGGGAAGAAAATAGTTGTTTATTGATTAATGTGAAACAAAGCTTTACCCATGTGGCAGAGGATTTCCACACTAATCAAACAATACGGAAATCCTCTCCACAGAAGGATATGATTTTTCAAACATAAACTTTAAGAAAAGCATGGGCTAAAGAAAAAGATATCGAAAATATGAATAAGAAAACATACATCACTCCTGACATAACCATAGTGAATGTGAATATAGAGTATCACTTGTGTGATCCATCCACTACGAATGTGGGTGACAACCCTTTAGATCCCATTGCGCCAGATCCAGGTGGTGAGGAAGAACCAACGGGCGCAAAGAGCTTCGAGCTTAACGAACAACCATAGGAAATAAAAGAATTACTATTCAGTAAAAACAATCGAATAGGAGGTAAACACTAATCATAGGTGTTTATCTCCTACTTTCGTGTTCACCGACCTCTCACACCACCGATGTACATTTACTTTATGGACTTTTAAGGTGTCTAAAAAATCAAAGTCAGGTGCTGTCCTTTGTAAAGAGCGAGACAGTGAAGAAAATGGAGTATTCAAGGAGTGGATTCCAACTGTAATGAAACAAAGGTGCTATCCAATACCATCTGCTGGTTGTAAGTCGAGCTTTTGAGAGATGAGCGGATAATGCTCATGCCGAGCGTACACAAAAAAAGCCTCAAGGATTTCTCCGTGAGGCTTCTCTAAAAAAAGGCAGCTACCTACTCTCCCACATTGCATTGCAGTACCATCGGCGCAACCGGGCTTAACTTCTCTGTTCG
>QWCJ01000110.1_pt1 | contig 33886 bp, 26 predicted proteins | sample 1972501 | NCBI WGS metagenome assembly QWCJ01 (sample SAMN09866711, study PRJNA288562) | Human vaginal metagenome isolate term2_vaginal, whole genome shotgun... | isolation source: vagina | host: Homo sapiens | place: USA: California
CTTATAGACTTGTTTATACAAGAAAAGATAATCTTGCCAAGGCATGGGCACTTCCAAACCAATCTATCTACAATATTGATAGTAAATCAATGAAAGCTGACATAGATACTGTAAAAGTTAATATAGCCAATGGTAACACCATGGATATCTTTAACGTAGATGAAACAGGATTTAGAATCCCACTCAGAGTGACCAAGGTCAACGAAAACAAAGGTGTACTTACAGGAGCCCAATTTAAGGCGAGAAAGCTTTTGAAGGGTGATCCAATCTCAAAAGTTGGAGAAGAGAAAGTATATCCTAAATACTATGACGAGGCCTACGATGGAGTTTCAGAAGCAACAGGTCTTCCTGGAGATAACTACTTCAGAGAACTATCACCAGGTATCTACGAGCTTGAAGAAATCAAGACTCCTAATGAGACATACAGACTTCCAAAAGATGAAAATGGTAAGGAAAAGAAATGGTACTTCAAAGTACAGGTGGCAAAAGATGAAAATGGAAATTACAAAAAACCATCTGATGACGGCTACATGGAAATAAGTTTCCACTTTGAAGAAACACTGCCTAAAAATTCTAAAGACGAAAGATGGGCTATACCAGAAGGCGAAAGAGATGATCTTCTTGGTAAAGAAATCAAAGGTATAGACTTTGGAACAATAAATGGAAAGCAAGTGTATGACCATTTCACAGAAATTATCAAGGATAACCACAGGTCAGACCCAGCAAGGCCCGACGCTCCATACAAGGGTATTGATGACGTTAGAGTCACCAACTATCTCAAGACAACCGAGCTAAGCTTTACTAAAAAAGACCTAGCATCCTATGAAAATATAGAAGGCGCAGAGTTTACTTTAAAACGAGCTAAACTCGACAAAAATGGTGATATAATCTTTGGCCTTAATGGAAACCCACAAGTCGAAGATTTTGAAGAAAAGACAAAAGATTCTTCAGGAAAAGAAGTGGATAAGTTCGTAAAACCAAAACCATATGATGATAAATTAAAGGCTGCTAAGGCAACATCATCTAAATCTTCAGGACTTCATTTCACAAACATCGAACAAGGAACCTATATCCTAGAAGAAACTAAACCAGCCGATGGTTATAAGCTAGAAGACAACTTCCTAGCCATCAAGTTCACCACAGATGAAAAAGGTGCTTGGAAGCAAGAAATCACAGCTTATCAAAAAGATGGTAATGGATATAAGAAGGTAGAAAATGCTGGCTCTCTATTCCAAAAAGATGCTAACAAGAACTTAGACATTGTCTTCAATAACAAATCCTACATCGGCCTCAAATTCCAAAAGATTGAAGGAAAGAAGAAGGATGGCGAAGAAGTCCCTGTAAAATCTGCTGACTTCAAGCTAACCCAAGTCGATAAAAATGGTAAGAAGATAGAGGGCGGTTATGAAAAGACAATCTATTCATACGACAACTCTGTGTTTGAATTTAAATACCTACCAGTCGGCCACTACAAGCTCCAAGAAACTAGGGCTATAAGCAAATTCGAAAAACCAGACCCATGGTTCTTTGAGGTAAAACAAGATGATAAGACTCACAAGCTTAAGATAGTATTCAAAAACCACGATGCATCAGTAAGCTATACACCTATTGATCAAAGTGAATATGGTAAAAATTCACCTGTTTTAGAATTAGATGAGGAAACTAAACTTGAACGACCAAAAGACCTCAAGATTAGAAACTACTCTAAGACCAACTTCTCCTTCCAGAAACTTAAAAATGAGATTGATGAAAAAACTAAGGAAAAACTTCCGTTAAAAGACGCTTACTTTAGACTTACAAAAGTAAGATTCTCAATGGATGAGAAAGCCAAATCCTACGAATACCACAATGAGAAAGATGGTGCAGGACTTAAAAAATATGTTCATGGCAAGAAGGTCACAGAATATGACCCTAAAGGTAATGTAGAAAAATTCACTTACGATAATAAAGAATATAAGTATGATGAAAATAAGAATCTGATAAGTGTGGGTGGACAAACACCAACAGAAGAAGACAAAAAAGTCAAACCAGATGCAATATCAAATGCCACAGGTAAGTACAGTGCCCTACGTCGTTCCCAATCTACTGGTAGAGTAGACTTCCAAAACCTCGGTGAAGGTATCTACCAACTAGAAGAAGTAGGAATACCAGAAGGCTACCAATCTGACACCAAGCAATTCAAGTGGATATTTAAAGTAGAAAAGACAGATAATGGCCTACAAATAGTTAGAACCTACAAAGACAAAGATGGTATAAGCCACGATGTCGAAGAAGAATACTTCAAAAAGTACGATGAAGTCTACTACAATAATGTCTATCTAAAGAATAAATTTAAAGAAAACTCAAATATCGAAGGAGATGGTAAGAAAAATCCTTACAAGATAACCAACACCAAGACCACCACCGAACTTAAGTGGAAGAAGATAGGATCTAGAGAAAATACCACTCCTATAAAGAAAGACACCAAGTTCGTCATGCTAAAGACAACAGATAATCCAGCCGATATTGATTCAGAAGATCAAGAAAAAGTTAAGGCTGCTATATCTGGCCAATCAGAATACCCACCTTACCAAATAGAAAGTACGGATGGTACATTTATAGTCACAGACCTAGCCAAGGGTGTCTACAACCTAATAGAAACCAAGGCCCCAGATGGCTATGAGAAGATTAATAGAAAGATAGCTATCAAGATCTATGAAGATAAAGAGGGGTTGAAGAAACAATTCTATGAAATAACTGAGAATGGAGAATTAGTAGAAAATATTGGAAATTTTGAGGCTATATTAAATAATAGTGCTATAGTTACCACAGATAAAGATGGTTACTTCCACATAATCAACAAGCAAAAACCATACTTCTTCTACCTATCCAAGGGCTTCATGAAGAATGTAAATGGCAAGGAGGAGTTTACCGATATCACCAAGGGCAAGCTAAAAGTAAAAATCTATGCCGACCCTGAGGTTGATCCAAATCCAAATATTGGAAAAAATACTGATACAAAAGTCTACGAACAAACCATAGACCTATCAGATGACAAATCCTATAGGATAAATGTCGATGGAGTAGTGCTAGGAAAGAACTACATCCTAGAAGAAGTAGAAGCACCGGATGGATTTACTGTAAGCAAAAACAAGTATAGACTTCAATTTGCTGAAGATAATGATAAAAAATTACTAATAAAATTAATGGCAGTCATCGGCCCTGATAATAAAGTTCTAAAGGGAACCAAGAATAAAAAGTATAATAGGACTGAAACTGGAGATGAATTTAACCCTAACGAAGGATATATAATACAAGGTCCAAGTACAACAGCAAATAATGGACCTCTAAAGATCGTCAACAAGAAAGCCGAAGTTGTCTTTACAAAATTCGGAGAGGATGAAAAGGCAGAAGGTGGCAAAAAACCGTTAAAAGATGTCAAGTTCTACCTCGAAAAACAAGACCCAGACGATATCCAAAAGGAAAACAAAGGTTACTATCCATTGACCAAAGATAATGAGTTTATAAAATCTCAACCAAATAGGAATGGAGATGGATTAGACTACTATATAGAAAAATATGTTAATGGAGAAAAGAAAACATACTTCTATTATGATAATAAAATTGTAACAATAAAAGATTTTGCAAAAATCTACACCTCAGGCGAAGATGGTAAATTTAAAATAACCGACCTCACCGATGGTTACTACAGAATCATAGAACCAGAAGCCCCAGAATATGAAAAGGGCGAAAAATACATGAAGGTCAATGGCCCAATCAAAACCTTCAGGGTAGTAAATGGTAAGGTATATATCTATACAAAGATAAAAGAGGAAGATGGTAGCGAAAAAGTTGTAGAAAAAGAAATAGATGAAACAAACAAAGATGAATTAGGAAAAATCATCAACCAAAAACCAGGCAAGGGCGAATTCGAACTAACAAAAGTCGATGAAAATGATGGCCCTCTTAAAGATGTAGAATTTACTCTACACAAGACAGACGCAGACGAAACTCAAGTTGGAGAAGAAAAAACAGGCTCTGATGGTACAATCAAATTCACAGGCCTACCTTATGGCTATTATTGGCTCAAGGAAAAACAAACCAATGACGGTTATATCCTAGACACCAAGAAGAAACTAATAGCCCTAGGTGGAGACAAGGAATGGAAAGTACCAGAAAAACCAAAAGATGATGTATCAAAATCAATCATCTTTGATGGAAATCAAGATCAGCTTGTATCAACAGCAGATAATTCTAATAGTACAACAGTATATCCAAACAAGGCCGAGGGAATCTTTGCCAAATACAAATTCAAGATTGATGAAAAAGCAGACATCAAGCCTGGAGATTATTTCACAATCAAATTCTCCGACAATGTAGATTTAGATGGTATCCTTACTAGCAATGCTGATGAAAATAGCAAAATTAAAGGTAAACAAGAAGACTCTAAACTAAACATCATAGGCCCTGCAGGACTTCTAGCAAAGGCCAAGATAAATGATGACAGAAGGTCAATCACCTACACCTTCACAGACTATGTAAAAGACTACAAGCCAGAGTCCATGTCAATGTACCTACAACTCTTCCCTAACAGAAGGAAAATAAACCGTAATATGGATATTACTGTTACGGCAGATATTGGAAATAATCAAACTAATGAATCCAAGTATCACTACTCCGATGGTATAAAGATAGATTACAGAGGGTACCAGAATGAAGATGTAGACATTTCTTCATATGTGCTAAGGCTTGATCCGGATGGCAAAACCTTCACTGCTATTATCTATTACAACCCTTGGAATAGAACCTTAACAAACAAAAATATTTACTTCACAACAAACCATGATATAATACAAAATTCATTGTCAGTTAAGACATATTGGAAGTTTGGTACAGGTACTAATGAAGATTATTGGAGACAAGATAACCTCCCAGATTCATATGATGTTAACTTCACTGACGGAACTATATATAAATTAGTGGGAGAGCGTTACTTATACGAACGTATATTTGATAATTACAATAGGGATACAGGTAATACTAGAAATGTTATAATACCAAGAGAATATTTAAACCAAGATGGATACAATAAAAAATCCTATGTAATAGAAATCAAGGGTAAGCTTGCAGGAGATTCAGTGGAATCACTCAAAACATGGGCCAACTACTACGACCATGTTGTTTATACTCCAAGAGGCACTTGGTATACACACACAGGTAAATTCGAAACCTGGTCACAATTCTTTAACCCAGGAGCAAGTGGAAATGTCAACAAGGAAATCAAACTTGTAAACCACAAGAACAAGATTGAATATGCAAAAGTTGATGGTGGAGTAGTGTCCAATGTAATCGATACAGCAAGCAAAAATCCACAAAAGCTCAAAGACTTAGGCATAGGAGATCCTCTAAAGGGAGCAGAATTTAAACTTGTAAAAGATGGAACAGATGTAGCTGAATCAAAAAGAACATCAGACGAAAATGGAATCTTCTCTTGGGAAGGTCTAGCACCTGGCACTTACCAAGTCATAGAAACAAAAACACCAGATGATAAGATCTATGACTTGCCAAAAAATGGATTAATATCAAGCTTTACAGTAGATGATAACGGAAATATTGTAAACATCATAAAGAATAAACAAATCCTAGAAAACTACAGAAAAGCTGAAATAAGAATAAGAAAGACTGACCGAGAAGGCAATAACCTAGATGGTGCAGAATTCTTACTAACTGCAACAGGCAAACAAAAGTACACTGCAAATATAGGAACAAAACAAGCAGATAATACAATCCTATTTGATAAGCTTCCAGCAGGTACTTACACACTTGAAGAAAGGAAAGCCCCACAAGGCTACATCAAGTCTGATAATAAATGGGACATAGAAGTCACTAGAGACGGCAAAGTAAGATGGACAAACTCCTTTACACCATTGGGTGATAAAATGAAGGCAGTAAGTGACGTAACTTATTCAGGAGATTCTGACAAAGATAATCTCAAATCAGAAATCATTGGAATAAACCCAGAAGCTAAGACGTTCAGACAAAAAATCACCATCAATGCCAAACCAAGTGAACTTGAACAATCTAAATTTGTCCTAGATGCCACAAGCCCTGACTTAAAACTAAGTCAGTCAAACACAATAGTTAGATTGGTACGAGTAGGCGATAAAAATACAATAAAAGAAAAAGATGACTCAACCTACACAGTCGAAATCAACAATGGAGAAAGTCCAAACTTGACCCTAAAAATCAATCCTCCTTATAGAAAGAAGGAAGCAAATAAAGCTGTAGGCTCAAGTGAAGGATCAAGTCCTGACGATAAGCAAACAGATGACGACAAAGAGAGAGTATATCAATTTATTGTAGACATGCCTTACAAGGATGATTCAAGGATAGGTGCGAAAGTAAGCTATAATAATGTATCGATAAATAAATACACAGCTAAGTCAAATCTCACAATTGATGAAAAAACAAATGTAGATATGACTGCTTACAACAATAACTACCTAGACCGTGACATCAACCTACTAACAACCGACATTGGAAATATCAAACAACCAGATATCTACCTAAAGAAGGTCGATGCTGATGATACTACAACAGGACTTGCTGGAGCTGAATTTGAACTTCAAAAGAGGGTAGGAAATGATTATAATTCAATAGACAAAAAAGGAAATATAATTGCAAATCCGGCAGATAATACAGAAAAATGGACAGCAAGTTCAGACGGTCAAGGTAACTTCGAATTCAATTCCATCCCAGATGACGAATACAGAATTGTAGAAACCAAAGCCCCAACAGGCTACGTCCTTAGCGATAAGACAGTCTACAAATTCAAAGTTAAAAATGGTAAAGTCTATAAAGTCGATATGGAAAGTGACAAGATAGATGACAAAGAGCTTCTAGTAGGTGAAAAGAAAAATTCTAAAGGTAATAGAATAGAAATCACCAACAAAAAAGCCCAATACCCATACACAGGAGGCCCAGGAGTCTGGATAGGCTTCACAATCCTAGGGGTCCTAACCATGACCGCCGCAGGAATCTATCTAGCCCAAAAGAAAAAATACCAGACTAAATAGATAAAAGCTTCGCCTTAAAAAAGCGAAGCCCCTGCCCCCTCTTATGTCGACTAAACTTCTCCCTTATCTCGAGCGGAGCGAAGCGTAGTCGAGAGATCTCAAATCAGCTTCCCTTATCCCGACCGAAGTGGAGGGATCTCATAGGTATAAAGTAACCCTTATGTCGAGCGTAAGTCGAGACATCTCAACTAACGCCACCTCTAATGGAATTGTCACAGTGAGCGTAGCGAACTGATGAAATTCCTTAATCGAGGAAGCCCTCGTCATGGGCCACTGTTTTGCAAAGCAAAATAGTGTCGTATCCATTGTTAATATTAACAATGGAAAAAAGAACGATGAATATCGTTCTATAAAAAAAGGTGAAGCGAAGCTGAGCCCGCAAACTACCGTCGACCAAGGTAGAGACATCTCAAAGAAAAAACAAAAAAACAAGAAAAAATCACTAAAAAAGGTAAAAAACCTTTAATAAAACTAAAAAAACTCAATTTTACTAAAAAATAAAGTAAAAAAGACTAACAAATTTTCCACAAATCTGTTATAATAGTATTAACAGATAGTAGGCTATTGATGGTCTATGGCAGAACACCTGCCAGCTCAATAAAAATCGAGCTATCTAATCTTTTCCTTGCCCACAAAGCAAGGAAAAAGAAAAAGACAATTACATGAAAAATACACACCCTTATGTCGAGCGTAGTCGAGACATCTCACAGATTCACCACCCCTAATGGAGGTGCCACAGTGAGCGTAGCGAACTGATGAAAATCCTTAATCGAGGAGCCCTCGTCATGGGCCACTGTTTTGCAAAGCAAAATAGTGTCGTATCCTTTGTTAATATTAACAAAGGATAAAAGAACGATGAATATCGTTCAAAGTTAATAAGATGAAGGTCAAGAGTTCTTGTTCTGAATCCGAAAACTACCGTCGAGCGTAAGTAGAGACATCTCATAAGAACTACAATTACCCTTATGTCGACCGGAGCGAAGCGAAGTGGAGACATCTCAGACTCTCAAACAAAGGAGACAATTTTCATGTAAAAGTCAAACAATCATGTATGTAAACTCCACCAGGTGGAGATTATATAAACACAACTGGGTAAGTTTGTGAAATCAGCGGAAGAAGCCCCTGTCATATACAGGAAGGCAGACTCCAAAGAGGACACCGACAAGCCCATTGCCTGATTGGTTGATAGTCAGGTAAAAGGGAGCCTATTACATAGGTTATATCAACAAAATTGAAAAAAAGGAAAAAGGAGAGAGGATATGAAAAACAAATTATTTTCAATTTTCACAGCACTAGCAATGGTCCTAGGAATCCTAGTAGCTCCATTCACAAGTGCTCATGCGGCTGACGTAGCTGCACCAGAAGGTACAGTAGATACTTCAAAACTATCTGACACACTACCATCTGAGACAACAGTTAACGTGTACAAGCTTCAAGCTAAAGAGTACAAAGCACCACAACAATGGGACCACAATGGTGGTAAATTAAGCCAAGAACAATTAAACACACTTGGTACAGATGTTAAAGGTCTTAAGGGAGTAGAATTCTCTTACTACGAAGTAACAGCAGCTCAACTTGAAAAACTTAAGGCTACAAAACCAGCCCCAGCAACAGCTGAAGATGTAAAGACTGCATTAGGAGAAGACTTCGATCAAACTCCTAAAAAATTAGCTAAAACTGATAAAGACGGTATGGCTACTGTAAAACTTGGAAATGGTAACTATTGGTTTATCGAAACTGAAACACCAGTAGATGTTACAACAGATGGTGCTCACGCAATCCCATTTGCTCTAACATTACCACAAGTACAACTTGTTAAAAATAATGAAGGTAAACTTGAAGCAGCAAAACCAACAAAATACCTAACAGAATTAAACATTTATCCAAAGAACACAACAACTAAACCACAAGTTGACAAGGACTTTGAAGGTAAAGCAGACGCTACAAGAGACATTAACACACCAAAAACTGAAAAAAGAGATTACACTCTTGGTGATGATGTACCATACGAAATCCAAACAATAATCCCAGCAAAAACAAAATATGGTTCAGTTTACTGGACAGACCAAATGACAGAAGGTCTAACATTCAAAGAAAATTCATTAAAAGTTAAGTTTGATGAGGAAGATGCAGTAGCAGCAGATTATAATGTAACTGTAGATGGTAATGGATTCAAACTTGAATTAACAGAAGCTGGTCTTAAAAAAGTAGAAGACAAAGACAAAGATGTAAAAATCACAGTAACATACGAAGCAACTCTTAACAAAAAATCAGTTGTAAATATTCCAGAATCAAACGACGTTATCTTCCACTATGGTAACAAACCAGGTAAAGGTAACACACCAAAACCAAACAAACCAGACAATGGTAAGATCACATTCACAAAAACATGGGACGGAGAAGCTCCAGAAGGCGCTTCAATAACAGTTGAACTTTACAATGCCAATACAGGCGAAAAAGTTGGTGAATCAAAAACATTAAACGCTGGAAATAGCTTTAAAGCAGAATGGACAGGTCTAGACGATAAAATCGAATATAAAGTAGTAGAAAAATCTGTAGCAGGTTATGAAGCTGAATATTCTAAAGGTGAAGGTCTAGGAGTTCTAGGAGTTAAAAACTGGAAATCAGAAAACCCAGAACCACTTAACCCATATGAACCAAAAGTAGTTCACTATGGTAAAAGATTTGTAAAAGCTGATAAAGGTACAAATAAATCTCTAGAAGGAGCTAAATTTGTAGTTAAAGCTAAGAAATTTACAAATGTTAAAGAAAATGGCCACCTTGAATCTCAAGAAGGTAAATATCTAGCAAGAAAATCAGCTGAACAAACAAACGCTGACAGAGTAGCATACCTAGAAGCAAGAGCAAGATATGAAGATATGCTAAAAGCAGGTTCAGGTGCAACTCAAGCAGCAGCAAACGAATTTTACAATAAAAATGTAAAACCAAAATTCGAAGAGCTAAATACTGAATATGTATGGAAAACAGCTACAGTAAAAGCAGCTACAGGTGAAGAAGAATTCGCAAACAATGATAACTTAGTTGTTTTAGAATCTGATAAAGCAGGTAGATTTGCTATTGATGGTCTTCCAGAAGGAACTTACGAACTAGTAGAGGTTAAAGCTCCAAAAGGATACGCACTACCATCAAACAACTTCGATTTCTCAGTTAATGCAAATTCATTTAATGCAGAAGGTGATGTAAAATACGAAGCAGAAAATAAAGAAGTAACAGTATCAAAAGGTACTACAGCTAAGAGAATCGACAACTCTAACCTATCAATCCCACAAACAGGTGGAATTGGTTCACTAATCTTCGTAGTTGCAGGTCTTGCAATTATGGCAGGCGCATACGTAGCATACAGAAAGAACCAAGCTAGAGCTTAAGAATCAAGATAATATCTTATTAACTCAAATAAGATAAACCTACAAAGCAAAAGGGCCTCGGCCCTTTTCTTTGTACATATTTACTTTAATAAGTTATTGTAGGAGATTAAGATATAGATAAAGGAAGAGTATATAAGTATCTGAATTTTAAATAGATATCGTAATTCTGTGTTATAATAAGAATATAGCATTTATCTTAAAAGCTTGTAAAATGAACCGGAAATAAATTCAATGAATTTAGATATTTTAATATGTACATAAATTAAGTCTAGATAATATAAAATACTGACAGGTCAAATATGATGAGTATAGGTAAGCATATGAAAAAGTTCTGTAAAAAGAAAAAAAGGTCGAAAACTAAAAAACCGAATATTAAATTATCTATAAATTTAAGTAATAGTAATATTGTAAAACATTATATTTCAGTTATGAATCTAAGGAAATATAGTGAATTATGTGGAACATTGCTTATGATGCTATCGTTATTACTATTTTTAATTCCCATAAAAAACGAAGATTATTTAAATAAGATTAAAGGAGTTGTTATATCTATTGCAAGTATGATCTTTATAGCATATATACTAATTAATCATATCTTAGCTGATGAAATATACAATTATAAGAAAAAGTATGAATCATTAAGTCCAGAAGATAAAGTTATATTGGATATTAATGAGGTGTTGAATTCACTGATAGAATATTTAAAGGATGGAGATAAAGCTCTTACAAAGGCGGCACTTGGAATTTTAGGACTATATTTTCAGATATATAATCTATATAGTAATTTGGATTATTTTGTCGATGAATGGAATAAATTTGTATATATATTCTTAATGTTGGTGATGTTTACATTAGGTCTATTTTTACTTAGTAAATCTAATGAAAGACTCATATTGTTGGGGATATTTCAACATATACGAAACAGCAAAAAAACCGATCATAATTGTGATTCTAAGAGATATGTAGATGATAAATTTAATAAAGCATGTGAAGTTACATTGAAAGATACTCTTGATAAGTTGAGTGTAGTTAGAGAAAAATATTCTCAACGGTAGTTTTGCATGGATATGTATAAATCTATTGTAATGTTTCATATAGTGAATATATTTTATACTTATTTATTTAATTAAGATATTGAATATTATATTTATTGTATAAGCTTATTTTTGAGGAGGTGAAAGTAATGGATTATGAAACAAATTTTGATAGTCAGATTGTTTATGATAAGTTTATAGATAACTATAAAAATCCAAAAAAATACAATTCAGATGTTAAGTTATACTTTGCGAATCATCGTGATGAAAAGAGAAGTATAATGACAATTTCTTTTTTTAAGTTAATTAGTGTATACATAGTGATATGTTTGCTGATATTTCTTGCTAAATTAGTATTTCCAGATAGTACGTTTGGAGGTTTTACTTATACAAAACTATTTAAAATTTATGGAGTATTTTTATTAGTATTTTGCTTTTTATATATACTAGCAATAGCTAATATTCCAGATAAAAGATCTATTATTATAGCAAATTTATCCATTTATGATGCATTAGAAGATTTGGGCATAATTGAATCAAAAAAACGTATTGAAATAATTGACCATTTAATTGAAGATAAAGCTGAAGTTGGATCATTTTATATTAAATTGATAAATATAGTTAAAAAGAATAAGATTGTCAAATACTTATTATGGCTGTCTTCTATTTTTATAGGTATTTATACTGGTTTAATTAATAGCGTAATTACAAAGAATATGGATGGCGTTGGAGAGATAGTTAATAAACCATTTAGATATTTACTATTGTTAGGAAAGCAGCTTGGTTCCATATTTTGTGTAGTGTTATTATTTAGTATAATTTACTACGTCACTATAGATTTCCTATATAAACAAGGAATTAGAGAATATAATTTCTATTTCTTAGCCTTAAATAATGTGAAATTTAAATTGTTATTAGAAGATAAGGGTAATACGGATACAATAACTAATGAAGAGGACATCAATATGACAGATAAGAAAAAAGACAAACATACTGATGATACAAAGGTAAGTACTAACACGTCTAATCTTTATGAAAAATATAAAATTTATAAAAAATATATTATTCAAATAGTTGTAATTTTATATTCAATTCTATCAGTTATTTATATTTTTGCTTATTCTAATTTTATAGAAACCATGACAAATAAATCTAAATTATTTGTTATTTATATATTGATATCATATTTTTTATATGTAGTATTAAAAATAGAAAGCAAACGTCAATTACTTGTTAGTAAAAATGTGGAAGAAGAATGCTCAAATTTAAGAAAAGAGCATAATAAAGTAGAATTATCTCAGATTATTTCCAGAAAACAAATTATTATTCCTTCATTAATATTATTAGGTATTATATTAGTTACAAGATGGTTAGTTAATTCTAATTCTATTAATATTAATATTAATTGTATAGATCAAATAGTTAATTCTTTTGGATTAAATCTAAAAGGATTAATTGCAATAATAGTTCTTATAGTTATTTTTATGAGTAATATTAGACTAACTATTAATTATTACTTAAAAGAAAATGATTTATTCTATATGAGAGTAAATAAAGATAAGGAGCTTAAGAAAACAGAAATGAAAAATGAATCTATGGATAATAGTAAAACAGAGGAGAGTTGTGAGTAGAATAAATCACAAAAAGAAAATCATGATACAGATTCTAAAAAAGAATATGTCGATAACAAATCACAACAAGAAAAAAATACTGAATTTATTGTAGAAGATTAATTATTCTTATTTTATTAAATTGTGTGGTTAGAATTAATAATCAAGTTATCTTGTATAATTTTATTTTAAGTCTTACAATTACTTAATATAAATTTTTAGAAAATAATCAAAATTATCTTTTATTTATTATGATTTTGAGTTTGGATTGTGTATATAATTCGAATTATGGCAATTATGTTATGTAGATAAGTAGTATAGGAAATTTAGATCAATGATGGTAAAAAAATATGATAAGTTAAAGAAAGTTATACTGGAACATATACATATTGTTATTGGATTATTTTTGTTCTTGTTTTTCTATAACATAATGGAAAATGAGGCAAATTATAATCTGATTTTAAATATTGGTTATCATAAGATGCTCGCAGTTTCAGTAGCTATATTTTCATTACTTGCTTATATTAATGATTATTCAAATGCAAAGGTTAAGGAGTTTCAAGATAGTAGTGAATATTATTTTGGTGTAAATGTAAGTGAAGATAGTTTTTATAATAGATTGGAATTTAAAGTTTGTCTACATGCAAAATTAGAAATGTTTTTGACAACTTTGGTTATTATTCCAGTATTATTCATATTATCAAAGTTTATATACGCTGACTATATTTTTTATTATTTTTTTAATTTAATACGTATGTTTCAAAAAATATTATTATCTTTTTGGTGTTCTATTTTTTCCTTAATTATTATTTATTTGGTTATAATCTTAAATGGTATTTTTACTGAGTCAAGGAAGAACTTTTTTGATGGATATAGAATTAATACTGATAAATTGATTACGGATGCTAGGAAAAGTGAGGTAGAGAATAGGATAACAGAGGAGTATAACGAAAAGTTAAATGCAATAATAGATGATAGTAGATGTAGAGAGAGCGGCTATTTTAGTTTTCAAATCACATTGCTAACTAAAGAAGTATTATCAAGGGCAGATTCTTTGTCTAAGAATGAAGAAGATTTCTTTGTATATATCCTTTATACATATCTTAAATCAGAAAAAATATTGGAAGATTTGGTAAACTCAAAAGACAATGGTCTGATTATGTTCAGGGATTATTTTCTTGGGAAATGGGATTTTACAGCGGTAATTAGAATAATGAGATATACAGCTACATTCTTCTATATTGCTATTATAGATATATCAACTATTAATGATTTAACTGAATCTTCTAAGAAAAATCAATCATATGATTCTGTCTTTTTGATTGGTGATAGAATTGAAACTTATGATAAATGTTTTGAAGTAGAAAATGTTGTTATTAGCAAAATTGTACTTATGTTGGGATCAAAAGTATTAAGTGCTAAATACTCAAATTACGATTATCTAATAGATGATTTTTATATTTTTTCTAAAACTCTTTATGAAACTTATAAAGAAGGTTTATTAAGTAATAATGATTTTCAAATTTTCACAAATTATATGCATGAATGTTTGTGTAGATTTGCTTTAGTAAAAGAGCCCTCTCTATCTTATATTTTAGACAATTTGGATAGACTTTATAAAAAGACAGAGGAATATCAAATTCTTGTAGACAGTTTAACTGAAATGAAAGAGGCTATTAGTAATGAAGATAATGATATACTATACTGATTCTATAGAGATTTCATCCATACTATACAAAGGTTTAGGATGGTAACTATTTAACTTTAGAATTATGTGTTAATAGCTGATTGGGGGATATATGAAGATTATTTTTAGGAAAGATTTTGAGAACTATAGGATAGCTATTGGTAAGTTGACCTTCCTAGAGACTTATAGGGATTATGAGTTGGTTGAAAATATCGACTATTCTAATGTGATGTTGATGGAGAATCGCAATAAACAGAAGTTCTATGTTTCTATTTTACGAAATCCTGATGTCAAGAAGATTGCCCCTTATCCTCTCCATATTTTCTATCAAAATATGCAATATAGGAAAAACAAGTCCGATATGGAAAGAAATTACTCCGAAAGATTTGAGCAAGTAAGGGTGGAGAAACTTTCTGAGGAATTTGATAATAAGTTCAATATGAATTTTAGGATGGGGTTTGAGGATCCTGATCAACTTTTGGATAAGAAGTATGGAGTTAACTTACTTGATAAGTATTTTTTTGACTCCGATGATCTTAGAGAATTAAAAGAAGAACCAGACCGATTTAAGGATAATAAAGATTTTAAAAAATTAGCTGATACGATATTAAAGTATGAGGAGGGTAGTCCTTTATTGTATAAGTATTTCGAAAAAAGTACTGTAGTAAGGAATATGCATGGGGTTAATAGCGGCAATCTTGCTTTTTCTCATCCTAAGTATTTTAATGATCCCTTTGATTGTAATTGCTATTTATCAAATGGCAATACTTTGATGGATAGGTTTAGGGTATTGTGTATGACTCCTATTTACAATAATATCTTGATGTGGTCTCATTATGCAGAAAACCACAAGGGTTATTGCTATGGATACTCATTTTATGATATTGTCGATCAGATTTTAGGAATGAATGATAAAGGTATTTGCGTGATGGGCCTAGTGAGTTATAAGAGTCAGAGACCAAAGCAGATGAGTACACATTATTCGTTTTCCTATAGTGATTTGAAATTTTACATAAATGCTACTTTTACTAAATTTAGAGATTGGCAATATGAGAAAGAGTTTAGGTTTGTATTGATATTTGGTAATAGTATTGAGAAAGATGATAAGATTGGAGAGATTGATGATTTTAGGGTAATTAAGACTTTAATAAGGGATAGATACAAGGGACTTAGGGGCGATTAAAGCTGTAGGTATGAGGAAGTGTTGAAAAATCCAATTTCTGACCCAGTGGTAGAATCTAAGTTAATACAAAAATGGAAACCTAAAGTAGATAAGGCTGCCAAGCTAATTAAGGAGGATGTTGCTGATTATAAGTTGTGGTGAGAAAAATGTTTTTGGCAAAGAGGGAGTAGGCGTGAGTATTATCTGGGAATAGACCAAAGAACAGCTGTTAATTGTTTACTATTATTTATACCATCAGATCTAGATTTTGTAGAGTCTACTGAGTTAGATTTTCCATTGCCAGCTCTTTCGTAGCACACAGATAAATTGATTGTAACATCAATTTAGTAGCAATAAAATTGATTTTTATATAGTGTAGAAGTATACTAGTAATAACCATGAGACTGTAGAATTAATGCATGGTTTCGACCAATAAAAAGACGAGCCTGCACGCTCGTCTTTTTTATGCTAATTATCATCAAATATGCTATCTAGCCATTTGCAGGTAAAGTGACCAACTATCTCTGCTACGATAGCCATTATGCGACTATAGAACTCTCGCATGATTTCACCTCCTCTCATGCTAATGAGATTGATGATAACACTTCTATTATACTTCATTTAAATAGAAAATAGTATCTATTATAGTTTTTTTGATAATTAACCTTATTATAATAAAATTGTATAAAAATTAAAATTAAGTTAATTCTTTGTTTTATTAGAAATGTGATTATAAAAGGCTCTTTGTCAAATCGTGTTGGTAAATAAAAATCAACCAAATTCTTAATCAGGGATAGATATTTCTATTCCTGAATTTTAGTTAGCTAATAAATTCCTTGTGATAAATATTAATGTTCTAAAATTAGCGAAATTCCTGTAGCCAAAAGCTATCCTTTTTAATACCTTAATAAAGTTGTTAATTCCCTCAATAGGTCCATTAGAATAATCATAGTTAAAAGAGTTATTAATAAGATCTAGGTAATAAAAACAAGTATCTATTGATGTTCTCATCCTATCACTAACCTTTTCTTAAAGTAAGATAAATGAAATTTAAATAATTCAAAATCCTTCTTATCAATATCTTCTTTTAAGCATTGATAACAGTCATAAGTGTTCTTTAAAGTCTTGTTAACATCAAGACTAATATCGACAATATCCTCATCGGAAACAAACTTATTTAGCTGTTAGAATAGTATATGTTACACCTTTAATGACTTTGTGGTGTATTCCATCAGAAAAATTAAGATTTTCATCTTTGATATTTAGTAAATTTGTAATAAAATAATTGTTAGACATATTTAATCTCCTTTTTTTGATTGTGGTGATTTAATTATAGGGTAAATGATTAAATATGTCTTCTTTTTTTACGAAAAAATCGTGTTGAAAGAAGTATCATTTACTTCTACCAACACGATTTTTTATAGACCCGATATTCTTTAATAGAATAATGAAATTAACTTAAAATTAATACAAAAATTATATATTCAAGCAAAACCTACAAATCCCAAGTATCAACAAATGCACGGGATAGAACAAATAATTGAACAATTTATTTTGCCTTCCTTTTTCTCCATTATAAAAATTAATGACAGCAAAGCCTAAAATTGCATAAACTTCTTTTATTATCACAAGATATGAAATAAGGCTTCCGACAAGTCTTTTATCGTAGAAAAGGTAGAGGATAAAGATTATTATTATGGAATAATAATCGTAGTCAAAGGATAGAAGAGTTGCAATTATGGCATTTACTCCTACTATTAAGATAGAAAAGCCAAGCCAGGCGTATTTATTATTGATTTTTTCTTTTAATTTATCGACAATAATTAAGGTCAAAAGTCCAAGGGCAAGCGCCCACATTATATTTTGTGATCTATTGTTTATAAAAACTTTTGATTGGAACATATCGTAGGGAATTTCTGATATTATGGCGAAAATCAAAAGATTTCTTAGATATTTTCCTCTAGATTTAGTTTTATAAAAGCCTTCTACAATCATAAAGGCAAAAATCGGAAAGGCGATTCGTCCCATTATATCAAATATGGTAGATATGGTAACTAGAGGCTCTTGGTAATTTAGTTTTGGCGTTATGATTGCCTTGTTAAAATGGTCGATAAACATTGAAATAAATGCAATATATTTTAAGACTGCTCCGTTTATTTGGAAATTCTTTTGTATTTGTTTAAGTTTTTCCATTTTTTCTCCTTAGTTTTTTAGATAGGGTCCGTATAATTGTGTAAAAAAGAAAAAGTCAGTTGAATCCTTAACTAGTCAACTATCAGTCCTGGTATTAGGTTCAACTTTATGGGGTCACCTTCCCAAGCTCGTCCTTTTTTGTGCTAATTATCATCTTCTTTATCAAGCTACGCTTTACCACTCCGCGGAGGGTCTTCCAGTAGCCAGACGGGCTTGCTTTATCTAGCCACTTGTACAAGCAGTCACCAGCTACCTGTACTATGATAGCAAAAATGATGTCAAGTAAAAATCACACAATCTCACTTCCTTCCATGCTAATGGAAGTGATGATAACATATATTATACTTTATTTTAGATAGTTTTTACTTTTATACAGAGTTATTAGATTATTTTCTTAATATTACTATACTAAGTAATTCTCGTTCTTTTATTCCGGATGCTTGTAGTTATAGAAGCGTGATTTTTAATTATGAGATCTCTCGACTCCGCTTCGCTCCGCTCGACGGTAGTTTTCGGATTCAGGACAAGCAAAGCTTGCCCTTTATCTCGAAAAGCCTCGATTAAGGTCTGCCATCAGCTCACTCTGTTCGCTGTGGCCAGAACCATTAGATATAAGGGGACTGTTTTTCTTGCTATTATATTAAGCACCAGTTTTCCCTTACTTCGACCTTGTGGAGAAGTCTCGGTTATTTGGAGATTTGCTTAGATAAGTTTTTCTTTGTTATTTACATGTCGTCATAGACTGGAGACCTCTCACGTTCGTTCGACGGTAGTTTGCGGATTCGAGGGACAGCCTGTCCGGCTATGTGAGGACCTCATGCTCGCAAAGCCTCGATTAAGGAATTTCATCAGTTCGCTTTGCTCACTGTGACAATTCCATTAGAGGTGGTGATGTATCAGTACTATTTTAAGTGCTGGAAATATTTATGAGATATATCGACTCCGCTTTGTTGAAGTGGAAGGATCTTATATGAGTACTTTACGACTAATTAAATCAATTTATTCGATAGAGCTATAAGTTTTGACAATAGATAAAGGTTTTTATAGTTGACTTATAAAAGAATATTGAAATTCTTATGGTTTGAAGTACTATACTAGTAACCATGATTGTCGTAATATAAGCATGGTTTCGACCGAAAAAAGACGAGCCCATAGCTCGTCTTTTTTATGCTAGTTACCATCTTCTTTTGCTCTGTCTAGCCATTTGCATATATAGTGACCAACTACATTTGCTATGACAGAAGATATGATTGTCGTGATAATTTGCATGATTTCACCTCCTTCCATGCTAATGGAAGTGATGATAACATATATATTATACTTTATTTTAGATAGTTTTAATTTTTATTTTTTACATAATTTTTTGGAATATTTCCATAATGCTATTAAGTGTAGTAGTAATTATTTCTTTATTCCGTCTGCTTGTAGTTATAGAAGTGTTATTTTTAATTATGAGATCTCTCGACTTCGCTTCGCTCCGCTCGAGATAAGGGGCTGTCTGTCTTGCACTTATGTGAAGCACTAGTTTTCCCTTGCTTCGACCTTGCGGAGAAGTCTCGGTTATTGAGATATTTGTTTAGATAAATTTCTTTTTGTTATTTGCATGTCGTCATAGACTGTAGACCTCTCGTCGCTTCCCCGTGGAAGCTCTGTCGACGGTAGTTTGCGGGCTCAGCTTCGCTTCACCTTTTTTAATAGAACGATATTCATCGTTCTTTTATCCTTTGTTAATATTAACAAAGGATACTACACTATTTTGCTTTGCAAAACAGTGGCCCATGACGAGGGCTTCCTCGATTAAGGATTTTCATCAGTTCGCTACGCTCACTGTGACGATTCCATTAGAGGTGGCGTTAGTTGAGATGTCTCCACTTCGGTCGACATAAGGGAAATTGAAAATCTTATGAGATGTCTCGACAAGCTCGACATAAGGGTTCTGGTAGGATTGTTTTTGTGGCTAGGACCATTAGAGATTAGGGGATTATTATGCCCTATAAGTCCTTCCGCTTATATCGGAATAAGGGGAGTGTTTCTCTTGCCCCTTATATAAAGCTTAACCTTTCCCTTACTTCGACCTTGTGGAAAAGACTAGGTTATTGGGAATTTGTTTAGATAGATTACTCTGTGGTATTTACGTGTCATCATAGACTGTAGACCTCTCGTCGCTTCCCCGTGGAAGCTCTGTCGAGGTGGAGACTTTTTTACTAGATCTCTCGACAAGCTTGAGATAATGGGGGGGTAGATGTTCGGTAATTGTGGTCATAACCATTAGATTTGTTAGTAACTAGATGATTAAAGCATAATTATAACCAAAAAACCCTAGCATTAAAGCTAGGGTTTTTATTGAAAGCAATGCCTCCATCGCTCAGTGCTCTTAGGAGCTCATTGTGTATCAATGCAATGTTATAATAATTATATCATATATTAGATTCTAAAATCTAATTTTTTTTCTCCTATAATAGTTTGATTCCCTTGTTTGCTAGGGCTTTTCTTTGTTCGTCTGGCCAGTAGGATACTTGGACTTCTCCTATGTGGGCTTTTTGGAGGAAGAACATACATAGTCTTGATTGGCCGATTCCACCTCCTATGGTTTGTGGGAGTTTGCCGTCTATTAGCATCCTGTGGTAGTCGAATTTGAGTCTGTCTAGGTTGTCGGTTTGTTTTAGTTGTTCGTTTAGTCTTTCTGGGTTGACTCTGATACCCATGGATGAAAGTTCTAGGACATCGTCTAGGACTGGGTTATATACGAGGATGTCCCCGTTTAGTTCCCAATCGTCGTAGTCTGGGGCACGGAGGTCGTGTTTTTCTCCGTTTGAGAGGACTTTTCCTATTTGCATTAGGAAAACTGCTCCGTATTCTTTGACTGCTAGTCTTTCTCTTTCCTTATCGTTTTTGCCTGGATATTTTTGGAGGAGCTCTTCGCTTGTCATAAATCTAATTTGATCTTTGAGGAGCTTTTGTCTAGTTGGAATAAGAGTGCAGAGGTATTCGTCTAGGGATTTCATAGTCCTGTAGATTGTTTCTACGATTTGTTTGAGGTAGTCCACGTTTCTGTCTTCTTCATTCATGATTAGTTCCCAGTCCCATTGGTCGACGTAGAAGGAGTGGGTGTTGTCTGGTTCTTCGCAGCGTCTTATGGCGTTCATGTCTGTGTAAAGGCCCTCGTGGGTTTTGAAGTTGTATTCTTCTAGGGCGTATCTCTTCCATTTGGCAAGGGAGTGGACGATTTCCATCTCGGCGTTGTGAGCTTCTGGAAGGTCGAAGGTTACAGGTTTTTCTACTCCGTTTAGGTTATCGTTAAGACCTGATGTTTCTGAAACGAATAGGGGAGCAGATACACGCTTTAGGTTTAGGTTGTTGGCTAGGTTGATTTGGAAATAGTCTTTGATTTCCTTGATCAACAGTTGGGTTCTATATAAATCTTCATTGCTTTTATAATTTTCTGGTATAACTAACTTACTCATATTAACTCCTTTTCAATAAATAATAGTATACTCGACTTTGGCCCAAAAATAAATAGAGAAGTTCCTATATAGCTATAAATGTGATATAATATGACCGAGTAGTTAACGTGAACTATTCGATATTTCTTAAAGGAGAATACTATTATGAAAAAAATGACGGGAATCTTTTTAGCTTTGCTTTTTTCGGTAACGCTTGCAGCTTGTGGAGCCAAGGCACCTGCAGGAGAAGATGTGAATGATGGAAAGATGTCAGAAAAGAAGAAGGATGATAAATCAAGCGAGAAGACTGACCTCAATGTCTTTGCGGCGGCATCTATGACCGAGTCTTTAGAAGATTTGAAGGAAGTTTTCGAAGATGAAAATCCAGGAATTAATCTGGTGTTTAATTTCGACTCCTCTGGAACGCTTAAGACACAAATTGCTGAGGGGGCCGATTGTGATGTATTTATCTCAGCAGCTCAAAAGCAAATGGATGCACTCGATCCAAATAGCGATAGTAAAGAAGGGGATATTACAATCGATCCTTCTAGTAGATTTGACCTTCTAGAAAACGAAGTTACTCTTGCAGTAAGGGAAGATTCTAATAAAGATATTACATCGTTTGATGATATTAAGACAGATAAGGTCGCAACGATTGGACTGGGCAATGCCGATGTTCCCGTTGGTCAATATTCTGAATCTTTACTAAAGAATATGGGGATTTGGGAAGTGATTCAAGATAAGATTAGCTTCGGGTCAAATGTTAAGGAAGTTACTTCTTGGCTTACGGAAGGAGCTGTTGATTGCGGAATTATTTATTCGACAGATGCAAAGGCTGCAGGTCTAAGAATCGTAGATACGGCAGATCCTGATATGCTTGATAAGAAGGTGATTTATCCAGCAGCCCTTATCGAGAATTCTCCTAATAGGGAAGCGGGCGAGAAGTTCTTGGAATTTTTGAAGACCGATAGGGCGAGGGAAGTATTTACTAAATATGGTTTTAAGCCAGCAAGTTAGATTAGCTATGAATCTATTTCCCTTATATAATTCACTTAGAATTGCTTTAATTTCTTGTTTTTTCACATTTTTCCTAGGGATATTTTTGGCTTATCAAGTAAGAAAGCTAAATCCAACGGTCAAGGGATTCTTGGATGTTATCTTGACCCTGCCCTTGGTCCTTCCTCCGACAGTTGTTGGATTTTTCTTACTTAAAAGTCTGGGTCCTAACAATTACATAGGAGAGTTTTTCGCAAGGAGGGAAATCAGCCTTGTTATGAGATGGTATTCGGCGGTTTTTGCGACTATTATCGTAACTTTTCCCTTGATGTATAGGACGAGCAGGGGGGCTTTTGAGTCTTTTGATATGAATCTAAAATATGCCGCCCAGACTCTGGGTAAGTCCAATACTTGGATATTTTGGAGGATAGTCCTTCCCTCTTGCAAGAAGGAGATTCTCGCAGGCCTTATCCTTTCCTTTGCTAGGGCCCTGGGAGAATATGGAGCGACTAGCATGGTTTCGGGATTCATTCCCAACAAGACTGCCACTATTTCAACCACAGTCTATCAGCTATGGAGGATAGGTCAGGACAGCCTTGCCTACAAGTGGGTTCTCATCAACCTTGCCATATCCTTTGTAGTCTTGCTATCCCTAAATCTTCTAGAAAGTAAGGAGAAAAACCATGCTAGTTTGTAAGATAAAAAAGAACTTCAAGAATTTCAAGCTACACGTGGATTTTGAGATGGAAAATGAGAGGCTGGGCTTTCTTGGAGCAAGTGGGTCGGGGAAAAGCTTAACCCTTAAGGCCATAGGGGGATTGATTAAGCCTGATTCGGGTAAGATTATCCTAAATGGAAGGACACTTTTTGATTCAGAAAATAAAATCAACCTAAGACCTCAGGATAGAAAAGTGGGCTATCTCTTCCAAGACTACGCCCTTTTCCCCAACTTTACTGTAGAAGAAAATGTTAGGGCAGGTCTTAGGGAAAGGCGTGATATTACCGACAAGCTAAAAGAGATGCACATCTACCATATCAAGGACAAGCTTCCAGCCTATATTTCCGGAGGAGAAAGGCAGAGGACAGCCCTTTGTAGGATTCTTGTAAATAAGCCTGATATCTTACTTCTAGACGAACCCTTCTCAGCCCTAGATGAGTTTCTCAAAAATTCAATCGAGACAGAAGTCTTAAATATTATCAGAAAATATGAGCTTAAGACGATTCTGGTAAGCCATAACAAGGACGAAGTCTATAGGATGAGCGATAAGATTATAAGTATTAGCCATGGAAAAAGTGGAGACCTAAAGGAAACGAGAGACTTTTTCGAAAATCCTACAAGCCTTACTGAGGCTAAGCTTATTGGAATAAATAACTTCTCGGATTTTGAGATAGAGGGAGACGAAATATTCCTTAAGGCTTGGGGGATAAGGCTTAAGACTAAGATTAAGGAAAAAGGCGGGGTATGTGGCCTAAGAAGTAGGGATATAATCTTAAGTGATAGGTCCTTAAATGATGATTATATAAGAATCGAGGATTATCGTCTGGTAGAAAATATCGACTCTTTCCTTTTGATTTTAAATCAAGATGATAGAAAGTATGATGATTTGAGAATTGAAATAGATAAAAAAGATTACAAGAAGTTAGGAGCTGGGCCAAAGTATTTTGCTATAGATAGCAGCAAGCTATTGTTTTTGAAAGAGGAATGATTATGAAAGATCAATTTGGAAGAGAAATTTCATATCTTAGGATATCTGTTACCGATAGGTGTAATTTCAGGTGCAAATATTGCATGGGAGAAGATGGAATTAAGCTTCTCCGTCATGAGGACATCCTAACTTTCGAGGAGATAGTAGAAACAGCCCAGATTATGGCAGGTCTAGGAATTAGGAAGATTAGACTTACTGGAGGAGAGCCCTTCGCAAGGCGAGGGGTTATGGATCTTATAAGAAAGCTTTCTCAAATCCCAGAGATTGAGGACTTCGCTATAACCACAAACGGGTCCATGGTTTACGATAAGCTTGACCTTCTTAAGGAATATGGGATTTCTAGAATTAACTTTAGCCTGGATACCCTGGACAGGGAGAAGTTTGAGCTTATAACTGGATCAGACCAACTAGAAGAGGTAAAAAGAACCATCAAAAAGGCAATCGAACTTGACTTTAAGGTTAAGGTCAATGTTGTCTTAATCAAGGGCTTCAATGATAAGGAAATAGGAGACTTCCTAGCCCTTACTGAAAATAACGATATCGAAGTAAGATTTATCGAACTTATGCCAATCGGGGCGGACCTAGACTTTGATAGGAATAATTACAAGGCGAACGACAATATCCTAGATGGCTATAGGAAGAAGGACCTGGGCTTTGACGGAGTGGCGAGGTCTTTTGCCATAGAAGGTCACAAGGGAAGGGTCGGTCTCATATCGCCCCTAAGCCACAAGTTCTGCAAGGACTGCAATAGGATTAGGCTTACTGCGGATGGGAAGCTTAAGGCCTGCCTCCACTCGAGAGAGGAGATTTCTATAAAGGGCCTAAGCCTCGAAGAAAAAAAGAAAATAATCAGAGAAAGTATTTACAAGAAGCCCAAAAGTCATAGGATAGGTGATTTTGGATCGGAAAGCGCGCGAACAATGAGTTCTATAGGAGGATAGATGGATAAGTTTAGTCATTTGGATGAGAATGGAAGAGCGAGGATGGTTGACGTATCGGGGAAAGATCCGACAGATAGGCTGGCTATAGCGGCTGCTAGAGTCTTCTTAAATGAAAAGACCTACAAAATGGTACAAAACTCAGAAATCGAAAAGGGAGATGTCTTAACTGTAGCCAAGGTCGCAGGGATTATGGCAGCTAAAAACACCTCCAATATGATTCCCATGTGCCATCCCATTAATCTAACTTCTATAGAAATCGACTTTGTTATGGATGATAAGACTCATACAATCGAGATTAGGACTTCAGCTAAACTCAATGCCAAGACAGGGGTCGAGATGGAGGCCCTTACGGGAGCGAGTGTGGCTGCCCTTACTATTTATGATATGTGTAAGGCAGTTCAGAAGGATATAGAAATTGGCGAGATCAAGCTTTTAAGAAAGACTGGCGGCAAGAGTGGAGATTACAAGAATGAAAGTTATATCGGTTAATATAAGCGAGAAAAAGGGAACGATCAAAAGCCCTGTCCCTCAAATAGAACTTAGAAAAAACCATGGCATAGTAGGAGATGCCCATGCGGGAAACTGGCACAGGCAGGTCTCTCTATTGGCGGTGGAATCATTAGAGAAGATGAAGGAGAAAATCCCAAGTCTAAAGCCAGGAGATTTCGCAGAAAATATAATGACAGAGGGAATTAGCCTTCACACCCTTCCTATTGGGACTATTTTGACTATTGGAGAATGTGAGCTTGAAGTGACTCAAATCGGAAAAGAATGTCACAAGGGTTGTGAGATTAGAAACATAACGGGTGAATGTATAATGCCAACTGAAGGAATCTTTGCCATAGTAAGGAAAGAAGGTACAATCTACCCAGAAGATGAGATAAGGATAGCTTATGATAGAGAAAATTAGAGTAGAAGATGCAGTGGGTCTCCCTCTCCTCCACGACTTTACAGCGATTATGGAAGATGGCTTTAAGGGTGTCTTGTTTAAAAGAGGACATATAGTCGAAGAATCTGACATCGAAGCCTTAAAAAATATCGGCAAGGACCATATATATGTAGGAGAGCTAGAAAAAGACCAAGTCCATGAAGAAGACGCAATTGCTGAAATTTCCGACGCTCTCTTTGGGGCAAATATCGAAGCCTCTGATGTAAGTGAAGGAAAGATCAATCTTACAAGCAAGGTCAAGGGGCTTTTCGTCATAGATAGGACTCTTCTAAGAAAAATCAACGAAATCGGCGATTATACCATAACTTGCAAGAAATCCTACACTAAGGTAGGAGAAGGTGACAGGCTTGCTGGAGCGAGAATCGTTCCTCTCTGGACCGAGAGAGGTCAAGTAGAAAAGGCCAAGGAGATTCTCGAAGCAGGTCCCATATTTGAAGTTAAGGAATTTAAAAAACTTAAAGTAGGATGTATCATAACGGGAGATGAGGTCTATTATGGAAGGATCAAGGATGCCTTTAAACCTGTTCTTAGGGAGAAATTAGCTGAGTTTGGGGCGGAAGTTTTAGGATATGAATTCCTCCCAGATGATGAAGATAGGCTTGTAGCTACTTTCGAGAAATTTAAAGAGGAAGGTGCGGACCTTGTGATATTTACCGGAGGAATGAGTGTCGATCCAGATGATATAACCCCAAGAGCCATTAGGAAAACTGGTGCAGAGGTTATAGTTCAAGGAATCCCTATGCAGCCAGGAAATATGCTTATGGTTGCAAGATTAGGAGAGACCTATCTTATGGGAGTGCCTGGGGCAAGTATTCACTCAAAGATTACAAGCTTTGACTTCTTCCTTCCTAGAGTCTTCGCAGGAGTCGACCTAAAGAGAGAAGACTTCTTAGAAATGGCGGAAGGAGGGCTATTGTGAAATTTAGTGCAGGAGTGCTTACGATTTCAGACAGGGCAAGCTCTGGAGTCTATGAGGATAAGAGCGGGAAAGTCCTTGTAGAATTACTAGAAGAGTTTGGTCTAGAAGTAAGAAAATATGAGATAGTAGCAGATGATTTCGAAAGCATTAGGGAAAAATTATTAGCCTATACTGATGAAGAAATTTCCCTAATACTTACCAGCGGAGGCACAGGCTTTAGCCAAAGAGATATCACACCCGAGGCAAGCCTTGCCGTTATAGAAAAAAGAGCGGACGGCATAGTCGAAGCTATCAGGAATGAATCCGCAAAAATAACTCCTATGGCCTATCTGTCGAGGGCTGTGGCAGGGATTAAGGGGAGAAGCTTAATCATAAACTTCCCAGGAAGCCCCAAAGCCTGTAGGGAAAACTTTGAAATCATAAGGCCCTTCCTAATCCACGGCCTTGAGACAATCGCAGGTTGTGATAGACATTAGGCTATAAAGCTTGAGCTGTTCAAATTATGAATAACTATCCTAAAATCATTAGAAGCCTTTCTTAGGAAAATTTATCTCTCTTGGCTGCTAGGCCATTTAAATCCTGCCGGATGAGCCTATTATCCCACGGATTTAGGGATTATTACCGTAGGGCTTTTCTAAAGAAAAATTCTAGGATTCATACTGCAATAGCCTATTTATATCGTCTAAAATGGCGAAACTTTCTCTAAATACAAAAGCCCTGACCGTATATGTTATTAGATGATTAGGGCTTTGAAAATATTTTATTATTTCGCCATCTCTTTTAAATGGACTTCTTATGTAATAATTATTTTGGCAAGGAGGGCATAGGAATTCCATATGATTTATTGATTGTTTTCAAATTTTTTATTTTTCAACATTTAAAAGTTTACTGATTTTCTCTATTGACTCATCTGTAATAGTCGTAGTCCAGTTTTTCCTTAGGGCATCTAGGGACTTATCTAGGTCTCTTTTTCTGAGGCTTTCTATTAAGATTAGGTGCTCGTCGTAGGTCGATGGGGCCTTGTGGACGTCCTTGGCCTGATAGAAGCCTATTTCAAATCTTTTGATCCTTTTCTTTAGCCTATCTATAATAGGTTTTATCTCCTTGTTTGGAGAAAGACCAATTATGAGGTCGTGGAAGTCATCATCAAGCTCGATTACTCTCATAATATTTTCGTTCATATGCTCCATCTTGATTTGTTTGTTGATCTTCTCGAGCTCATCTATAAATTCATCTGTAACATGATCAAAGTTCTCCCTTAAGGCGTAGCTTTCAAGCTCGAGGACCAAGGGATATATGTCTTTTAGCCTTTCGACCTTGATTGGAGCGACCATGGTCCATTGGTTGGCCTTGCTTATAACGAGGTCTTCGTTTTCTAGCTTAAGAATAGCTTCTCTTACTGGAGTTCGTGAAATCCCAAGCTCTTTAGAAAGCTCTGAGATCTTAAGCTGGGTGTAAGGAGTAAGCTCTCCAGAAATAATCTTATCGTGAAGTATATTGTAAGCTTCGTCTTTAACGAAGGTTCTTTTTATTTTATTAGCTTTTTGTGTTGTCATTTTTCTACCTTTCTATAAGTATTATAACACATCTATGAAATCGTTTAATATTTATTTGACAATCTAGTAAATACGTCCTATAATAATAGTGATATATCACATACCACTTATTATTATGGCTTAAGATAGAGAATTTGCAAATGCCGAATAAGGGCAAAGTGAAGGATGTATCGAGAAATAATCGAAAGGATGTAATTTTGGAAGAACAATATAAGATAGTACTAAATGATATTAGTAAAAGAGAAAAGACTTCCCTAGATTTTATCAATGAGGAAGTTGTTAACACTGCACAAAAATTTCATGAGAGTTTCCCTGATTATGAGCCAACTCCACTGGTAAGACTAAGTAACCTCGCCAAACAATTTGGTGTAAAGGATATCTTCGTAAAAGATGAATCTTACAGATTTGGTCTAAATGCCTTCAAGGTACTTGGTGGATCATTTGCCATTGGAAAATACATAGCTGATAAGTTGGGAGTTGATATCGAAGAATTACCATTTGAGAAAATGATTTCAGACGAAGTACGAGAAAAGCTTGGGGATATTACCTTCGTAACAGCGACAGATGGAAACCACGGTAGGGGAGTAGCTTGGACTGCCAACCAACTTAAGCAAAAATGCGTAGTAATTATGCCAGATGGATCAGCTACAGAAAGGCGTGACAATATCAGAGCCTTGGGAGCAGAATGCGACATCATGGATGGGCTCAACTACGATGACTGCGTACGTCTTGCCAACAAGAACGCCGAGGAAAAAGGCTGGGTAATGGTTCAAGATACAGCTTGGGAAGGATATGAGAAGATTCCAACATGGATCATAGAAGGATATGCAACCCTTGCTAAGGAAAGTAACGACCAACTTAAAGAAGCAGGTCTAAAACCAACACACATCTTCGCTCAAGCAGGAGTAGGTTCTTTTGCAACAGGAGTTACTGGATACTTCTCTTCAGTATATGAGGGAGAAGAAAAGCCATTTATAACTATAGTAGAGCCAGAAAAAGCAAATTGTAACTTCATCACAGCAGAAGCAGATGATGGAAAGATCCACAATGTTACTGGAAAGATGGATACAATCATGGCAGGACTTGCTTGTGGTGAGCCTGTAACAGTAGGCTGGCCAGTGCTTCACTCATATGCGGATGCCTTCCTATCAGTTCCAGATAAGGCAGCAGCAAGAGGAATGAGAATTCTAGGAAATCCTTTAAAGGATGATAAGAAAATAATCTCAGGAGAAAGTGGAGCAGCAACCATGGGTCCTCTTTCAGAAATCCTCCAAAGGAAAGACTTAGAAGAGATCAAAAAAGACCTAAAACTTGACGAAAATTCAGTAATCCTACTAATCTCAACAGAAGGAGACACAGACTACGCTCACTATCGAAGAGTAGTTTGGGATGGAATCTATCCAAACGAAGAAGAATACACATACACAATACAAAGATAATAAATAAATAATAAAGGAGAAATAAATGACAGCAGACATCAAAAAACTAATCGACGAACTAAGTGAACTTGACTACAAAAACCTATTTGAAGATGACTTCTTCCATACATGGGATAAATCACAAGACGAACTAAAGGCAATCTGGAAGACAGCTGACATCATCAGAGCTATGAGAGAAGAAAATATCTCTCCAAAAATCTTTGATTCAGGACTTGGAATCTCACTATTTAGAGACAACTCAACAAGAACTAGATTCTCATTCGCATCAGCTTGTAACCTTCTAGGACTTGAAGTACAAGACCTTGACGAAAGCAAGAGCCAAATCGCTCACGGTGAAACAGTAAAAGAAACTGCAAACATGATTTCATTCATGGCAGATGTAGTAGGTATAAGAGATGACATGTATATCGGCAAAGGCTACAAATACATGAAAGACTTCTCTGACTATGTAAAAGAAGGTCACGAAGATGGAGTTCTAGAACAAAGACCAACCCTAGTAAACCTCCAATGTGATATCGATCACCCAACACAAGCCATGGCTGACCTTAACCACGTAATCCACGAATTTGGTGGAATCGAAAACCTAAAGGGCAAGAAAGTTGCAATGACTTGGGCTTACTCACCATCATATGGTAAACCACTATCAGTTCCACAAGGAATCTCAGGCCTATTTACAAGACTTGGAATGGACGTAGTTCTTGCTCACCCAGAAGGATACGAAATCATGCCAGAAGTTGAAGAAATAGCTAAGAAAAACGCTGAAGAATACGGCGGAAGCTTCACAGTTACAAACTCAATGGAAGATGCATTCAAGGATGCTGACATAGTATATCCAAAATCTTGGGCACCATTCGCAGCTATGGAAGAAAGAACTAAACTCTACGGCGAAGGCGACCAAAAGGGAATTGACGAACTAGAACAAAGACTACTAGAACAAAACAAAGAACACATGGATTGGGAATGTACAGAAGAGATGATGGAGCTAACCAAAGACGGAAAAGCTTTATACATGCACTGCCTACCAGCAGATATCACAGGAGTTTCTGCAGAACATGGTGAAGTAGCTGAATCAGTATTTGATAGATATAGAGTTCCTCTATACAAAGAAGCAAGCTTCAAACCATACATCATTGCGGCAATGATCCTTCTACAAAAGATCGAAAATCCAGAAGAAAAACTAAGAGAATTAGTTGACAAGGCAAACAAGAGAATAGACAAATAAGAAAATAAGAGAGGTAGAAATGACAGAATTTAAAAATATAGACTTTGATGCAATCAAAGAAAAAGCAGGCGAATACAAAGAAGACATGATAGCTTTCCTTAGAGATTTGATTAAGCTAAAAGGCGAATCTTGTGAAGAAGGCGACAAGGCTAAAAGAATAAAAGAAGAGATGGAAAAACTTGGCTTCGATAAGGCTTGGATTGACGGTCAAGGAAACGTACTTGGTGAAATGGGTCAAGGTAAAAGACAAATTGCCTTCGACGGCCATATCGATACAGTAGGAATCGGAAACATCGAAAACTGGGAATTTGACCCATATGATGGATTCGAAGACGACAACCTTATAGGTGGACGTGGTGGATCTGACCAACTTGGTGGACCAGTATCTGCAGTATATGGAGCAAAAATCCTAAAAGATTTAGGTTATCTCAATGACGAATACAGAGTTCTCGTAACAGGAACAGTTCAAGAAGAAGACTGTGACGGAAACTGCTGGCTATACATGATCGAGAAAGAAGGCATCAAACCAGAATTTGTAGTATCAACAGAGCCAACAGACGGCGGAATCTACAGGGGACAAAGAGGAAGAATGGAGATGAGAGTAGACGTACAAGGTGTATCTTGTCACGGATCAGCTCCAGAAAGAGGAGACAATGCAATCTACAAGATGGCAGACATTCTTAAAGAAATCGAACAACTTAACGAAAACCCAGCTGATGATTCAGTAGAAATCAAGGGTCTAGTAAAGATGCTTGACGAAAAGTACAACCCAGAATATAAGGAAGCAAACTTCCTAGGACGTGGAACAGTTACAACAAGTCAAATCTTCTTTACATCTCCATCAAGATGTGCAGTAGCAGACTCATGTTCAATCTCACTTGACAGAAGAATGACAGCAGGAGAAACATGGGAGTCTTGTATCAAGGAAATAGAAGACCTACCTTCAGTTAAAAAACACGGGGCAAAAGTTTCTATGTATGACTACAAGAGAGCAAGCTGGACAGGCCTAGAATATGAACAAGAAGCTTACTTCCCAACATGGGTAATTCCAGAAGATCACGAAGTAACAAAAGCCCTAGAAGATGCCTACAAGAACCTCTACGGGGATAAGAGAATTGCTCCTCCTATAGCAAAAGAAGAAGAAAAAAGAGCAGCTCGTCCACTAACAGACAAATGGACCTTCTCAACAAATGGTGTTGCAATCATGGGTCGTCACAACATCCCAACCATAGGATTTGGACCAGGAGCAGAAGACCAAGCCCACGCACCAAACGAAGTAACATTCAAACAAGACCTAGTAACATGTGCAGCAGTATACGCAGCATTGCCACTAGTTTATACACAAGAGAATAAATAAGAAAGGTAAGGAGAACTTTGTTAAAAAGTTCTCCCCAATCCTAAAGAACTCTAGAAGTCTATATAAAATGAGGAGACAACTATGCAGATTCAAGTAGTACCCGTAATTATTTTAGTTATCTATGTTATTGGTATGTTTAGCATAGGATTTCTAGTAAATAAATTTTTTATCAAAGATAGTACTGATTATATGGTTGCTGGAAGGCAAATGGGAGTGTTAATGGTTGCTTGCTCTCTATCTGCAAATAATGTTGGAGGCGGCTCTACAACTGGAGTTGCTACAAAGGCATTTGCAGGATGGGGCTTATCTGCAGCGTGGTATGTAATAGCTGCTGCAGTTGCCATGGTACCTTTAGCATACTTTGCACCTAAGATTAGAAAGACTATGGCAGTTACAATTCCTGAAGTTGTACATAGAAGATTTGGTTCTTTTGCATCATCTTTTACAGCTATATTAAATATAAGTTCGCTTATATGTCTTACCGCAAGTCAAATATTGGCTTCAGCAGTTGTAATATCATCTATTACTAATATTCCACAAAACGTTTGCTTGTTGATTGCTGCAATTGTAATTGCTGTATATACATCTATGGGTGGAATGATGGCAGATGGTATCGCTGATATAATACAATTTTTTGTAATATTGATTGGTTTAGCTATAGCTGTTCCTTTCATAATCAATGGGATAGGCGGTATAGAAAGGCTTCAAAGTGACTTGCCTCCGGTTGAACTTAATTTTTTTAAAGTTGGGATTCCAACAATATTGAGTTTAATTTTTAATTATTTTTGTACTTTCATATCCGGACCAGAAATATCAGGTAGGTTTGCAGGGTCTGAAAATGAGGATGCAACTAGAAAGGCATCTTTATTATCAGCGGTATTTATGGTATTAATGGCATTTTTGCCAACTGTTATTGGCCTATGTGCTCTAGCAGAAAATCCTGGACTTGATGGAGGAGAGGGAACTAGTGCTTTAATGTGGGCAACAAGTACCTATGCTCCTGGTATCATAACAGGTGTGGTATCAGCCTCAATTGTAGCGGCTACAATGTCAAGCGCAGATTCAAATCTATTGTGTGCATCTACTATATTAATTAAGGATATATATCAAAGATTTATCAATCCAGATGTAGAGGACGATAAATTGATAAGATATACTAGGATTAGTAACATTAGTATTTGTATACTTGCTACATTGATATCACTATTTAAAATACCGATCCTTACGCTAA
>QWCJ01000115.1_pt1 | contig 33823 bp, 21 predicted proteins | sample 1972501 | NCBI WGS metagenome assembly QWCJ01 (sample SAMN09866711, study PRJNA288562) | Human vaginal metagenome isolate term2_vaginal, whole genome shotgun... | isolation source: vagina | host: Homo sapiens | place: USA: California
ACTCCTTTGTAATTGGTTTTCTTAAGGTGTTTAAACTTTGCAGAACATCCCCGATTCTGAATCTCTTGGTATCCAGGTGGTCTTCTACCTCTTTGAGCAGCTCCCTCCTAGCTCCTCTATAGAGCTTCTCCCTTACCTCGATCTCGCGTTCCAGGCTTTCGATTAGACCAGTAAAGGAGTCAAGGGTGTCAGCGATTTCCTGTTGGACGTTAAGGGGGGGGCTGGGACCCGAAAGTCTTTGACCATAGACTTGCGGATTGACGAAATCATCCCAGTGTTCTGCTTATCCTCTAAAAACTTCTCAAAGCCTTGGCATAGTGCATAGTAGAGAAACTTTGGGGAGAATGAATCGTCGTTTGCCCTTATGCGAAAGGCGTTATTATGAAGTGAATACTTTCCCTGAATAAAGTGGTAGGTCTTTCCTACTGATCCCACCCTCGGAATAATGATCGCTGTTTCATCGTAGTCATAGTCATCTACGAGGAAGGTGTCTTTCGAGCTTGAGATAATTGGGTATTTTCCACCCTCTACGTGATCAGTTCTGCTTCTTTTCCCCGCTTCAACCCTGATGATCTTTTCGAGTTTGACCTTTTCCACACCTTGAGGGCACTGCTTCCTAATAAGTTCGTCGATCTTCAATTCCTCTGATACTCCTTTGATTTAATAGTCCGGTTGCCCACTAGGATACCCGCCAGCCCCTCAAATTCCCAAGGCGACCTTCAAATCCGCGCAACCTTCCTCGCTGCGCTCATACCCATATATCTCACATTTTCACCTCAACCTCTCAATTCCGCGCAAACACTTACCTCTCCATTCCTCACCCTTCTCCTAATCCCACCTTGCCCCTCCAAACCCGCGCAATCTCCCTCACCCCTTAATATCCTCCTCTCTCCGATCCTTAAACCTTCCCTTTTACAACATTCTCTTTTCTTCGACTTCTTGATTAGAATGAAAAAGAGTTATTCAAATCTTAAAATCTCAATCGTATTTGTTTATTGGGGAGTTGTTTGTATATGGCTGTTGTTAATGAGAAGTTGTCGTTTTTAGATGCTTGGTATTTTGGTGCTGGCAGGGTAGCGGTTGCTGATCATGTTCCTATTCCTGACCAGGTTCCTACTGAGGTCATTGGTGACACGAGGGTTGTTCCGTATATCTGTATTGATCAGCTTTTCCAGGATGTGATGCATTCCGTTGAGATTATCCCGCAGTGGTGGCAGGATGGCCTGGATCAGATTGAGCAGATGCGTAGTTATGCTTCGGCTCCGTGTGTGATTGTGCTTCCTGATGAGGATTTCCTTGTTGTTGGCAGGTATTCAGAGGGGTTTTATTCTTGGCTTGAGGAGAATACTGATTGCGAGGATATTTCTTTTGATCGCTTCGCTGGGGGTGTCTATGTTGCCTCTCCTGAATGGCCGGAAGATACAAATTCAAACCTTGGCAAGTTTGAGATTTCTACGACGAGGGTATCTGCTGAGTTTATTACCCCGGTTACGCAGCGTTCTCTTCGTCTTCGTGCATTTGCGGACCAGGCGATCAAGGATGGCTATGAGCTTCCATCAAGGCAGCTGTTTCCGACTCGTCAAACTCTCTACAGTCATCAGGAGGTGGCGGTGTATTCCTTGGCGAAGCGGGGCGGGGGATTGCTTGCTGATGATGTTGGTTCTGGTAAGTCGTCGATGTTTATTTGTGGGTTTTTGTCTCATGCGCAGTATTTGCATAAGTATGAGGGGTATAGCCTTGATGAGTTGTTCCCGATTGTGATTGTGACTCAGAAGTCGCTGCTTGATAATACTCGGGTGGAGTTTTTGAATTGGTTTTCGACTGCGAATGTGCATGTGATGAAGTCGAAGAAGGATTTTCATGTTCCTGAGGGCACGCATTGCATTATTGTGGCGTTGTCGTCGTTGAAGAATGCGCTGGATTCGATTCTTGAGGCGTATCCGACAGCTGCGGTGTTTGATGAGTCTCATAAGATTAAGTCGATTACCGCGCAATGCACGAAGGCAGCGGTTGCTTTGACAAGGGCGATTCAGAGGAATACGGATTTTCCTTATCTGGTGTGTGCTTCGGCTACTCCGATTCCGAATAGGACCGAGGAGCTGTATACGCAGCTGGTTGCTGCTGGGATGGATGAGCCAATTATTGACTATGCGAAGTCGAAGGAGAAATTCCCGGCGCGTGTGAAGACGAAGATTAAGGCGAACTATGCGGTAAAGATGACGGATAAGCACCGTTTTGATATTCGTTACTGTGGCGGAAAGCCTGGCTTTTTTGGTTGGGAGGCGAAGAAGGCAACAAATGAGGCAGAACTGAATAGACTCCTTGACGATAATGGGATGATTCGTAGAAGAAAGTATGAGTTTATGACCCCTCTTCCCTTGCTGTATCAAGATTTTGTCAATATCCCGATTACTAATGAACAGCGCGAAGCCTATGAGATTGCTGAGCAGGAGTTTCGTGACCATGTTGTGTTAAAGATTCGAGATCTTGCCAGGAGTCAGAAGTGGAGCAATATTCAGCTGAGAAGCGAGGTTGTCGAGAAGCTGGAAAAGGTTGACAAGGCCGAAGCAATTATGAAGATGGTGGAGCTTCGCCAGCTTGTCGAGGAAATGAAAATCGAGGGATCAGTGGAGTGGATTCATAGATTCTTCAAAAAGGACCCTGCGATTGTAACGGCAAACTCAAAGAAGCGTAAAAAGTTGATTGTGTTTGTGCATCACAAGAAGGCGCAAAAGGAGATTATTGAACATCCTGACTTGCAGCGCTATGGGGTATTGTCGATTACTTCCGGGACGAAGAAGGTGCAGGAGATTGTTGACGAGTTCCAAGATCCTGTATCGGGCAAAAACTTGCTGATTTTGTATTCTGGTGCGCAGGCAGGTTTGACACTCACAGCTGCATATGACATTTTGATCCTTGGGCTACCCTTTAGCTACTTCAACGTGATTCAGATGGCTGGACGCTGCTGGGCAAGGTATTCCAAGGAGTATGAGCCACACGAGGCATATATTCACTACACGAATACGGGGCTAGGGATTGATACCTACATGATTGATTTGATTAAGGAAAAGTCGAAGATTTCGAAGAATATCATTGACGGGGAAGAAGCGACCGATTTGCTCAATGAGTCGGAGTCTGGGGAAAGTGATGATACGAAATCGGTGGAAGATCGGTTCTTGGCGAATTTGATCGACATCGGTATCTAGAGGATGAGAGGGGATGTTGCGATGATCTCAATGCTCTAGGATGGAAAGGTGGATCCTTGAGGTTTTCATCGCGAGGTGGTGTTTGCGTGGATTTGGAGGGTTGGGGTGGGATTGTAGAGTCGTATGGATATTGGTGGGGTGAGGGAGGTTGCGCGGATTTCAAGGATCGCCCTGAAATTTGATGGATGGGAGTATTGGGGCGTGAGGAGGTTGCGCGAATTTAGAGGGGTGGAGGTGAGATCTGTAGAGTGTCTCGGAATGGAGAGGTGAGGGGTTTGCGCGAATTTTAAGGTTAAGGGAGAAATGAAAAGGGGGCACCTGTGAATGAGTTAAGTATCAGGTGCCCCCTTTCATAGGAGGTTAGAAGAAGTCTTTCCGCTAGGGTGTCCCGGAGGAGGGGTAGGACATCTTAGCATTAGAGCCGAATCAACCCTTGTAAGAGAGAGAGCTTCGGGGACTCAAGGCCCTGAAAAACTCCTTCCGATTAAGAAGATAACACACAAGAATAAGATAATGCAAATCCGCAGTTAGAGAGCTTTTTCAAGGCTCATCTTGAAATCCGCGCAACCCTCCTCACTCTACATCTGTTTTCCTATGTGTTCAAGGTATCCCTTAGGGTCCAGGAGTTCCCCTCAGGTCTCTATTTTCATGTTGACATACTTAACTAAACCAAGCAGAATTCCCCGACTTCTTATCGTAAGCGTAAGTCGGGGATGAATTCCAATTTTGACAACTCGATCACCTCGTGCTACTATTATCAATAGCCGGGAGGAACCCCCGGTCATGGCTCTGGGGTTACTGGATCTTTCCAATAGCTCACGAGACTACGGTAACAGCGAAACTTCTGCAAAGGAGTGCTGCTCTGCCAGTGGTCAGGACAAGAGAACAAAGAATCAACAGTTCGTCTGTTGAGTTGCCCTGACCTCTATAGGTCGGGGAGGTTCACGAAGAGAAAAGGAGAATTATATGTGCGATCCTAGAGTTCCGGAGCCTAGGAAGAGTCTACAAGAGTCGTTCCTCGATGATATATATGAACAAATGATTAGTTCGATGGAATCTGACGAATACCAGCAGGACCAGATGATCTATGATGACGAAGATGAAGATGAAGATGAGGGTATCTACTTCGATCTTGATGAAGCTTTTGGAAGTGAGGTGATTCCTCGGATTGCAGAATACGATAACCTGTTTGATCGCCAGGTGTTGGAGGAGTTGCTGATTAAGCGCATTGAGCATCTTGGTCGCCTGGCATACACGTATAACGACGAGATGAACCTTAGGCTTGCTTTGTCTCTGGCTGAGATTGTCGAGGAGTGACACCTTCGCCAATCAACAACGAGGAGAAGGGGCGTATTGGTTGAATGATGACCGATGTGCCCCTTTTGTCGTGTGTTGCGCGAAAATGAGGGTTATCTTAAAATCCGCGCAACCTTCCTCGCCTCACCAAATCCCCCGACTCTCAGCATTTCACCCTAATACTTGAAATCCGCGCAACCACCCCTAGATACTATCTACGAGGAACCACCACATTCCCATCCCAACCCTTTAATTCCTCGCAACCCCTATCAGAATCCTCGATTTCTCCGAAGGATCCGCGACATCTTCTTATTTGCTCTTTCCTCTTCCGACTCATACCGATGGAAGAAGGAGCCATTGAACTCTGGTGGTGGTGCAAGTTCCTCACTATAAGGCGAACTCTCCCCTACGGCAGGGAATACTTCTGTGGGTGGCTCCGGGTCGTAGTATTTGCTTTGAAGCTGCATTTCTTTCGGCATTGGTGGTGGAGGGGGAATAAGCCTGCGGAAGGCTTCAAATTCTTCTCGCTCTTCTTCCGGAACACGGATAGGCTCGATTCCTTTTAGGTTTTCCTCTTGGAGTTCTTTCGGGAGACGTTTCTCGTATTCTTCTTCCTCTAGGTTGATTTCTGGGGCGAGCACTTCGCAGTCGAGTAGGGTGTTGTAGAATTCGTCGATCATTTCTACCCAGGCGTAAATGCTATCGTCGGCTTGTTGTTTGCCGAGTGGGGTGAGATACGAGGTATTTCCACTGTTTCGATTGTGTAGGGTGGTATTTTCTCCTCCTACGATTTCGATGAATCTGTGTTCCATATAGTCGAGCTGGCTCTTGTCGATGTGACCGTATTTTGTAAGGCAGACTGCTGCGGTTGCCCAGTCCTTCTTTCCTGAGGTGACATGCTGCATAACTCTGCTTTTAAGGCTTTTGCCTGCCTGTCCGATATAGGTCTGATCCCCGGTGTCGTCTAGGAGCATGTAGATGCCTGGAAAATCTAGTTCTTCGATTGCTACTGCGTCCTGGATGCCGTCGAAGCAGAAGGCGACAACGATATGGGGTTCGTTGATGATAACGCAGCTTTCATCGTGTGGTTTTTGTTTTGCTACTTGAACGATAGTGGTCATTTATGTTCTCCTTTTCTTTCTCTTTTCTTTTAGGTTAACTAAAGTTTTTCCTGGTTGCAACTACTTACAATTTAGCGGGGGTAGTGTTTGAGGGTGGTGGAAGTTGCAATTTTTCACCGTCCCTCCTATCTTGGTCACCAGTCGGAAATCTTTTCGCCTATTGTTTGGGTGATAAAGAACTCTATAGACCATTAGAAAGGATCATATTCATGGCAGGACGAAAAAAGGCAACAGTGCATCAGCCCTCTCGGTCAAATCAGGAGTTTGTTGATGGGCGCAGGAATACGGCATACGTGCCCCAGGCAAAACAGGTCAAGGTTGATGATGGTAAGCTTCGACATGAGCGACCTGTCGATCAGCTTAGCTCAAGTCAGGAGAAGGAGCGCGAGATGATCCTTGAGGCGATGAAGGGCGCTCGTGGTCCTGCTCGTGGAAAGCGTCACCCGGATGGGAAGAAGACGATTGCGCTTGATATTGATGGGGTCATGGCGAACTTCAACAAGGCAATGAGTCCGTATGGCACCGAGGTCGCAAAGGGTGAAGATAGCCCAAGCGAGTATAACTATGTGCGAGCTGGCTGGTTTAAGAACTTTGACGATTTCGAGAAGGCACACGTTACCGTTATGGACGATGCAGGGTCTATTCCTCTTAATGACGAAACTGCTCCGAAGGCTGTCAGGATGCTGAAAGATGCCGGTTTCCATGTGATTGCTTTGACTGCTCGCCGTAAAGAGTGGCGTGGTGGAACGATGGAGTTTTTTGATCGTCACGGGATTGACATTCAGGATGAGGAGCTGATCTTCGCCGATATGTCTGTCAAGGCTGATGTTGCACATTATGATTACATTCTTGATGATGCCCCGAAGAATATTATTGATACTTTTGTCAATTCCGATTCGGAGCCGGTAGTATATGGGCAGAGGTATAACAGGCACCTTGACAACGTAGGCAATATGAAGCGCGTGCAGTCTGTGCTTGATTTCGCTCAATATGTCATTGATAAGGAAGGTTACCAGGTTTAGTCTCTGTAGCCTTAAAGAAGAAACACGGTGGTGGTCTTACATGGATACGTTTTTGCAGGTAGTTTGGGAGAAGGAAACCCCTGATTCGATAATGATTCTGGGGGTGGTTGACAGAAAGCCTCTCTTTACCTCAGAGATCAACTATGAAGGGGCCACCGTGTTGCTTGAGGCGCTCGTGGCGATTACGAAGCAGGACCATGAGGCGATTGAGGAACTTGAATATTACGACGAGGCGGAATATGACATTGTGAACATGGTTGGGAAGTATTTCCCATTCGAGGAGGCTGTGAATCTCTGCCTCTCGTTGTCGTTCGTAATGCAGCTTATGCGCACCCATGACGAGAACGCCGAGGAGCAGTATGCTGATCGTTATGTGTTGCGGACTGATCCGGAGACTGGTAAGGTTATAGCTGAGGCAGAAGCCTATGGGGATAAACCTCAGATGAAGTGACTCATATTTTCCTTTTAGTTAAGGATATAGGCCCTTTTCTTCTTTGGGAGGGGCCTATACTTATACCTTGTAAAATGATGGGGAGTCTGGTATAATAGTTTCTGAGGCAGATAACGGGCTACTACATTCTGTCTTATGTGTCCAGTGAGGCAACCTCCTAAGTTAGATGAAATGCTGACCTTCTTTTCGAGAGGGTCAGTATTTCATTTTTGCCCCTCAAATCCGCGCAACCTTCCTTATCTTCTCAATCCCCGAACTTCTACAGATTCCACCTCTCACCCTCAAATCCGCGCAACCTTCCTAGATACTATCTCCCTATACCTCCATATTTCACCTCGGCCCTTCTATTCCCGCGCAACTTTCCTCACTGCCACAACTTCCTGCGTTCCCATAATTTCCAAGTCATCCCTCAAATCCGCGCAACCCTCCCTTTATCCCTTATACCCCCACCCTCTTCTCATCTTCTTGGGTCTTTCTCCATTCACCTTTTACCTGCTAGTAGTATCTTTTTAACGCATTTTCTTCCTTTGGCTGGTCTTTTCTTATCCCTAGGTGCTATCCTCATGGAAGGACTAAGAAGAAAGAAAGAAGAAGGGACCGAAGTAGAGGATATGAAAAAGACGACGTTGACGAAGCGGGATATGTTTACGGATTCGGCGTATTTTCATGCCTTGTTCGATAAGCTCTATGAATATCCGAGATGGATGGATGCTGCGAATTGTCTTGATGTTGAAGATGTCTCCGATATTTTCAGTGCTGCAAAGCTTTCCCGTCTTTGCAAGTCGTGCCCTGTGGTAGAGGAGTGTCGTGCTTCTGCTGAGAAGTTTGATGCACAGGCTGGGGTATTTGGAGGTCGTGATTTTTCTTGATCGCTCTGCTTAATGGTGTTGTTTCTTATGAATATAGATTTGAAAGGGTTTAGGGTTAAAAGATTATGACGGTTCCTTTTGTTAATCACCATGTGCATTCGCACTTTTCTGCGCTTGATGGGTTGTCTCGACCGGATGATATTGTTCAGCGCGTGGTCGAGATGGGGCAGAAGTCTATCTCGATTACTGATCATGGCACGATGGCAGCTATTCCTCAGATGTATGATGCTGCTAGGAAGGCAGGGATTGGGTTTACCCCTGGGATTGAGGCGTATTTTACGAAGGATCGCCATTATAAGAGTAAGGGGCGAAACAGGAGCCAGGAGGGTGGTAAGGATACCCCGTATTATCACCTTCTGATGCTTGCAACGAGTAACGAGGGTTATAGTAACTTGGTGAAGATGCAGACTCCTTCGTGGGAGGAGGGCTATTACTATAAGCCTCGGCTTGATTATGAGGTGTTGGAGCAATATAGCAAGGGGATTGTGGTAACGACTTCTTGTTTAAGTGGGATTATTTCTCGGCTCCTGCTGCAAGGCCGTTATAAGGATGCGTTGGCTGAGGCGGATACGTTGGTGCAGATTTTCGGCAAGGAGAATGTTTTTGTTGAACTTCAGCGCCACGGTATCGAAGCGCAGGAGAAGATTCTAGGGGATCTGCTTCGTATTTCGAAGGATTTGGATCTTCCGTTGCTTGCTACAACGGACTCGCATTATACGCGCGAGGAAGATCATAGTGTTCACGATACGCTGCTGTGCTGTTCGGCAGGCGGGAATAAGTTTTCGCAGAATCGTTTTAAGTTTGATTCGACGAAGAACTTTTTGCACACTGGTGAGCAGATGCTTGAGTTGTTCCCCGAGGCTGATTTCCCGAATGCTGTGACGAATAGCTACGAGCTTGCGCTTCGTTCTGAGGATTCTGGGTTCTCGCTTCCGATGGATGAGCGGAAATACATCTTGCCGACTGTCAAGGTTGACGAGGGGAAGACCGAGATGGAAACGATTCGTCAGAAGGTGTATGAGGGTGCGCGTGATCCATCTCGTTATGGTGATGAAAACGGCAATATTTCCCCAAAGGTGAAAGAGCGCATTGAGTATGAGCTTGGTGTTATTGAGCAGATGGGGTTTCCTGGCTACTTTTTGATTGTGGCAAACTATATCCAGCTCTTTAGGGATAATGGGATTGTAGTTGGTCATGGTCGTGGGTGTCTTACAAAAGATTCCACGGTGCTGACAAATCGGGGTTGGGTAAATATTGACAAGGTTAACCCTGGCGATATTGTAATTGATTCGCTAGGGAAGAATTCGAAGGTGCTTGAGCGCCATGAATATCCTGTAAGGGTAGGCGAGAAGCTTGTCGCTTTGAAGAATGAGGCGGGTGAGAAGATTACGCTTACCCGCAAGCATAAGGTGCTGAGTATGACGCGCAGCGGGGAGCGCAAGTGGGTTGAGGCGTTTCGGATTCGTCCGGGAGATAACATTGCCTATGTCACCGGCAGCTATGAGAAGCAATTCCAATATTTTGACGAGGTGACTGCTAGTAGTGAAAACGATCATTCCCGCCCTCGTGTGCTCAAAACGTTTGAGTGGGGATATATTTGCGCGATGATTATGGTCCATGCTGATATTAATCGGCAGTGGAAGACGGCGCGATGGTATTTTGACGAGAATACGGTGCTTGTTGGTGAAACTCTTCTTTCTTTGCTTCTCCAGGTCTGTGATGAGAACCTTGTGGAACAGAAGCGCAATCCTCAGGGTCTTTTGATTGAATTGGTGCTTCGAGACAAAGATATGGTTTCTTGGGTGATGCAGCGCAGGATCGCCCAGGATTACCTGATTGGCACAGGTGGCAAGGATTACTCCTTCGGGTTCTTGCAGGCCCTACAGTCCTCGTTTTCTGCACCCTTGTGCTCTCCGAATATTGTGCATGTCGGTGACGATTTGATTGCCGAGATGGTCTATAATTGTGCGACTTCTGCCGGTCTTCGTGCTTCCTTCGATAACGGGACGGTGTTTATTCATACGGCGGAAAACTTCGGGATTCAAAAGCTGCATACTGTTATTGATGTTGCAGAGGTCACTCCTGGCGAAGATGACGAGATGGTCTATGATTTGACCGTCGAGGGGTCGGCTTCGTTTTTGACGAATTTCGGCACGGTGAAAAACTCCGCCCCTGGCTCTGTGGTGGTCTACTGTCTTGGGATTACCAATATTGACCCGTTTCGGCATAATCTCTTCTTTGAGCGGTTCTTGAACCCTGATCGTATTTCGATGCCTGATATTGATATTGATATTCCGAAGAATAGGCGTGAAGAGGCGCTGATGCTTCTTGAAGAAGAATATGGGCATGGTCATGTCGCCCAGATTACGAACTATTCCACAATGGCGACAAAGGCCTCCCTTGAGCGTGTTGCAAAGGCGTATGGGATGACTCCTTCGCAGGCTGCTGAGGTAAAGAAGGCGGTTGAGGAGTATTGCGAGCTGCATCAGACAACCTTGCAGGGTATGGTGGAAGATGGTGCGATTCCGCAGGAGGTTGCAACGGGCGAGATCGGAAAATACATTAAGAATATTCTCTCTGACGCTGCGAAAATTGACGGCACGATCTCCTCATATGGCACCCATGCGTGCGGGATTGTTATTACGACTAATCGCGTCGATGAATACTTCCCGATCCGGTTCAATATTGATTCGAAGACGAAGAAGCCGGTAGGGCTACCAATTTGTCAATTTGACGGCAAAGACATCGAGCGTCTTGGTGGCGTGAAAATGGATGTATTGGGGTTGACAAACCTGGACCAGGCGACGGATACGGAGCGCAATATTCGCCTTGATCTGCATGAAGAGGTCGATGCATTTAATTTGCCTCTTGATGATGAAGAGACCTATGATTTGCTTGCTCGTGGTGCAGGAGGCGACGTGTTCCAGCTTGGATGTCTTGCAGGGGATACCATTGTGGAGGGTCGAAAGATTTCCCATTGGTATCAGCTTCGTCACTCAACCCAACGGTTGACGACGACGAACTCGGTCTTTTTGGGTCTTGGTCATGTGCACCGTAATAACGTCTTTCAGACAGCGTATTCAGGAAAGAAGGACACAATCCTTCTCACGTTTGAAGACGGCACGAACTTACAGTGCACCCCGAACCATCACATATTTACCCCTTCTGGTTGGGTGAAAGCTGGCGAGCTTGACACAACGAGCAAGGTGTTACAAGTTGATGAAGATATTGACGGGTCGCTTTTCCAGGCAACGATTCGGGGCAAGGAGGATGTCTTTGACATGTTTGAGGCTATGCATCCTGACCTGGTGAGAGTGAAGGATCCATATGTGATTACGACGGAGACGACAACGATTTACCCGACATTCCACACATATGGAAACTTTAAGGATTTCGTCTATATTTACCCAGATGAGTTTTATAGCACGGCGAAGCGTGCTGTAGACGAAATTGCAGCTGAGGATCGCGGTCGAACGATTCAGATTTACTCGTATAGTCAGGTTGTTGAGCGTTTCTACCGTGAGCATGGTTTGGTCGAGGACCATATGCTTCCGATTGGCACAAAGTTTCTTCGCGTGTCCTCGATTGAGGATGCAGGGGTCGTTGACACTTACGACATTATGATGAAGAAGCCGGTGAATAACTTTATTGCCAATGGCATTATGGTGCATAATTCGGATGCTGCTGAGTCGATGCTGAAGAAGATGAGGCCTACGAACTTCGAGGATATTTCTGCTTCCCTGGCGTTGAATCGTCCTGGTCCGATTTCGATTGGGATTCCTGATCAGTATGCGGAGCGTAAGAATGCACCGAAGGGAAGCGATTATGAAGTCTTCCACGAGGATGCGCGTGAGCTACTTGGTGACTCGTATGGCCTGTTGGTTTACCAGGAGGACATCATGGCGATTTCCCAGAAGTTCGCTGGGTATACTGGTGGCGAGGCAGATACGCTTCGCAAGGCGATGGGTAAAAAAGACGCGAAGTTGATGAGTCAGCAGGAAGGCAAGTTCGTCAAGGCGGTCAATGAGCGCTACCCTGAGGAGAAGGATTTAGGTGAGCGTATTTGGGCGATGATTCGCCCCTTCGGTGAGTATGCGTTTAACCGTTCGCATTCTGCTGCCTATGCTCGCCTGTCACACTTGACGGCGTATTTGAAGACGCATTACACTCCTCAGTTTGCTGGTGCATGTATTGACAATAACATCACCTCGAAGAAGGATTTGCTCGAGACGATGCGTTGGATTCGTGCTGAAGGAGTGAAGATTCTTCCTCCGAATATTAATCTTTCGCAGATGCGCACGGTGACCACGGATGATTCGGTGACGTTGCCGTTGGATATTATTGACGGTGTTGGTGCAACCCAGGCGCAGGCGATGATTGATGAGCGCGAGGCAAATGGTGACTATGTTGACGTGCTAGATGTAGTTGCGCGCAATAAGATTAGCGAGAATATGCTGATCACTATGGCAAAGGCCGGGGTGTTTGACTGCTTCGACACTCCTCGGGCGAATGTTGTTCGTTTTGCCCCTGATCTTATTGTTGAGTCGAGACTGTTAAAATCGCGCAACTCGTTTATGTCCGATTCGATCTTCGGGTTCCTTGAAGAACAGCAGGAAGAGCCTGAGCAGCAAAGTGAATTGATGAAGACAATTAACGATGCCCCAAAGATGGGCTTTACGGGATCAAATGGCAAGGAGATCCCGGTTGATAATGATCTCTATGCCACCTGGGAGCGTGAGTCGCTTGGGTTTATCGTTGGACCACACCCATTTGAGACGGTGCGAAAGCTGGTTATGGCTCCGCAGTTGTTTGCGAAGTATCCACCTGTCGATGTCATCCATAAGCCAACTGGTGGCAGGTGGGATGATACCGAGCAGTTCTGTGGGATTATTTCCAACATCGAAAATCGTGTCTCGAAGAAGGGAAATAAGTATTCTCGCTTTACCATTGAAACGGAGAATCGGACGATCCCTTGCATGTTCTTTAACCGAGATAAGGATGATCCCGAAAAGGATTGGATTGATGAAGAATGGGAAGGGAGCCTTGTCTTCGTTGATGGTAAGGTAAAAAACGACGCCCAGGACGAATATATGCAAAGCAAGGCCGAAAAAGATGGAGTCGATATTGACGAAAACGAGTTCATTCCGTCGATGATGTGCGGGAAGGTTGGCAGGTTTAACTTGCAGCGCATGAAGGAAAAGGGCATGGTAGAAGACACGAAGGCGGGCGTATGAGATTAGTCCTGCTAGGATAATGAATAGGGATGAGCGCAGCATGATGGACGAAAGGAACTAAAAGGCGACAATTATGGGTATGACTCCTACACGGCGGGGCAATAACCGCTCGACGATTTTAATTTCTGTATTAACTGGGTTTATTGTCCTTGCACTTGTTGCTGTGCTTGTGGCATACTTTTCCCCTTCGTTTACTTTTGGAGAAAAGAAGGAGGAGACTCCTAGTGCGAAAGAGGCGGACAACGCTATTATTTCGGTTCCTGAAGATAAACGAACCCCGCTGAAAAACCAGATTGAGCGTGGTTCTATGTTGCGCTTCGGGAATAAGGAGAATGGCACGAATGTGGTGCTCTTTGCCGACCCGGAGGATCTTTCTCGTCAAAAGGCGCTTGTCAATGGTAAGCCGTCGAAGTTTCTCACTGAGGTGCAAAAGGGGGACTACTATCTGACCTATTTCCCGGTTCCAAAGACTCCTGAGCGCTCACAGTTTGTGCAAAATGTTTCGAAGGTGGCGAAGTGTCGTCAGGCAACTGATTTGTCCACAACATCGATTTTTACCCTGAATGCTATCGTTAAGGCTGGCGAGAAGTTGCCATCTGACGCTTCGGTCGATGATATTGCGAAGTTGATGAATGCTGATATGGCGCTGTGTCCAGAAGGTATTGACGAAGGTGTGCAGCAGTTGGCAGGGAATACGAGATATTTCATGTATGACGCTTTCGGGCTGAATGAGGAAAAGGTTACCACGGCGCTGTATGCGAATAATTCGATTGTTACCGATATTTTCAATCTGAAAGAGGGCTGGGAGAAGGCAATCGCCAATGGTGTTGAGGCTGGTCTGATGGCTCCTCGTGGTGAGGGTGTCGTCGAATTGAATACAATTCACCTTGTCACCAACAACCCTCAGTAAGGCCCCCGACTTTAGTCGTGGGGAGGAATTGAGGGTTCATCTGTAGCTTATGAATATCCTAACTTCTTAAGTCGTAAGCGTAAGTCCTGGATATGTGCCGTTTTTGACAACGACAATAGGCTTATACTAATGTTCTTTATTGAGGGCACTGACTTGCCCGCTTATGATCCATAAGGTCATAAGAATGGCAGTGGAGAAGTGATAAGACCTACAACACCCCAGGGTGTGTTCAAAGACTTCTACGTCTTCGAACAAGGCAACTTCAGTGATGCTGTCGATCCAGTCAATGCTATAGATGTTGTATCCTAACGTCTATAGGTAAAACTGAATCCCCTAGCTTTAGCTATGGGGAGAATGTCAAAGACCAAGAAGGCCAGCAAGGATCCCTCCCAAGAGACAGAGGAGTAGAAGATTATGGCAGAAGTAGACTCGAACAGAAACGATACGGATGAATCGCTTGACGAGCTGAAGAAGCGACCGAGCGTCTTTTCTCCGGAGTATTATGACCAGCCTCCGATGCCAACTCCTGAGGAGGTTGACTGGGTTCGATCTGATGCCGGTGATGTTATTGTGACCGGGATTCAGCCTCGCAATGTTGACAATTGGAAATTTGAATATTTCCATGATCCTTTGTTTAAGGCGCAGCTTGCAAGGTCTATTGTCTTCCTTACCATTGTGCTCGTGCTTTCGATGCTGATGATTGCTGCTGTCGGGATCGAGGTGTATTCGGTATTTCCGCCGATAGTTTTTGCGCTGCTTTTGGCTGCGTTTACTTTTCAGTATTTTGGCATTGGTCCTTTGAATCGTCCTGCCTATGTTCCGAATTTTGTGCTTCGTCTTGTAGATCTGGTTCCTGTTTCCGGTTACACGGAAAACAGGGCTGAGCAGATGCGTGAGATTGTGATGGGGGATGACTATGTTCCCCCTGAGCAAAGAAACCAAGACGAGGATGACGAGGAAGAAGACATGGATGAATTTGAGATGGTCGATACTTCCGGAGTGTTCTCTGAGCTTTTTGGCATCGAAGAGGACACTGAAGATAAAGAAGAGCAGGAGGTCCAGGAGCCTGAATATGCAGTCGATCCTGTTGAGCAGTATGTCGATGATGTTGCCTCGCCTGCAACAATTTTGACGACCTGGATGAATGATGATAGCCTGATGCTGACAAAAGAAGCACTGCACGAGATGGCTGACGGCTCACTTTCGACCTATGACATTGACATGTTGTTGGAGGACAATATGACGATGTGGAAGAATCCGAACGTCGTTGCATCTCTTGCACATATTACCCAAACGCACCCTTCCCAGTGGGATGAAGCGGTTGCTAATTGGGAAGAAGCGAAAGGAGAATAGATAGATGAATCGTGGCGGTGGTGGGGGCGGTATTGTCAGTATGATTGTGCCGTTGCTTGTTATTGCGATAGCGTTTTTCTTCTTCAACTCGAAGGGAGGCGGGGATTTCTCGGCGGGTATTAGTAAAACGCTCGACGAGGCAATGGCAAAGATCACGGACGGGACTGGGTTTTCAGCTAGTTCAAGTGACCCTGAGGAACGCAAGCAGGAGCAGCTTGATCGCAAACGTCAAAGCGGAAAGCCTACCGGACATTTTGATGCTGGCACATTCTACGAGGTGCTTGGTCAGGCACAGGTGCCAACCAATAGCTTAAAGTCTGGTGAGATCGTATATAAGAAGCTTGACTCCAGGGGTCGGGCAACGGGTGCCTATGGGCTTATTTCCTCAAAGGGCTACGAGGAGGCCCGCAATCGTGGTCGTCAAACGATTACCGTTGACCCGTCTGGTTGGGGTCATAATAAGCAGGAGACGATTACCGGGGTAGATGAAAAGGGCGAGGAACGTCGTTATCATGGTTGGTTCTATAATCGCTCCCACCTTATTGCTGATTCTCTTGGTGGTCATCCTGAGGCGGATAACCTGGTGACAGGCACTCGTATGCAAAACGTTGGCTGGAATGATGGTGTCGGTGGTATGGCATACCTAGAGGAGAAGATCCGGAAGTTCCTGCGGGATAATCCAGGTTGCGATGTGTTCTATTCGGCGATTCCGAACTATTACGGGCAAAATGATCTTCTTCCGAAGACTGTCACGGTTGATGCAAGGTCCTGCGATAATGTGATCAATGAGCGGGTTGCAGTCTACAATGTTGCTCCAGGCTACGAGATTGACTATACAAATGGCTCTTACAAGAAGGTTTCGAACTAAAAAGGGGTCATTTAAACAAGCCTAGAGGTGCATTGCGATCCTCTGGGTCTTTTTGTTTTCTTAATATATGGGTGGTTCTTTTCGCGCACTAGTTTCCCGGATAGTATCCTGGCAGGGTTTTAGGCTGCTAAGATCGAACAAGATGCAACATCTCGGCGATGTGAACAAATAAGGATACGAGCGCGAATGGGTATTTTTTCGAAGAAGAAAAAGGACAAGCAAGGCTTTGAGGACCAGTGGGGAGAAACCTTTGACCCATACAGGACCGATCAGCAAAGTCTTGACGATATTGGGGTCTACCCTGTAGTTGGTAGACCGAGTAAAAAGAAGAGCATTGAGCGACGAATTTCCAAGGGGATTGCCATTGCTGTGGGGCTTTCCTTGGTTACTGCGGTCGCCCTGCCGTTTCGTGCTGCCAATAAAGCAAACGAGGCGATGGTGTATGCGAAATCCGCGCAAACCACCTCGTTTAAAACCCGCTACGATGATCTTGGTCGCTCCGTGATCCTGTCCTACTATGCTGGCACTCCGACCCCTCCGGTGAATGTCATGGCTGGCGTGCAGTGGAATAGTGGGATTGATTCGGGGAACTCACGGGCTGCAAATAATGCGCAAACAACATTAGCGAAAATCGAAAACCTTGCTCTTGTCAGCGCGATTCAGCAAACAGCAAGCATGTCCGTCGGAGAAAAAGGCGGGGTCTTTACAAATCCCGCGAAGGAAGTGCTGACCTACACCGGCTTTGTTGATGGGGTGCAATATGAATTCTCCATCAACTTGATTATCCCGAACCTTGACGACCCGACAACCTTGCCTTATTTGGATTCTCTTCCAACAATGACACCGGCGAAGCATGTTATTCAAGCGCAAGATAGTAACCTTGACATTCCAAGTGATGAGGAGATTTATTCCCCTACAACATTGGACGACAATACGCTTTCGGTGCTTACCGAGTGGGCGAATGCGTATGCCCAAAATGAGGGGGATACTTTAAAGCGCATTACCGGGGATAGAAACCCGGATCACGCTTATGAGGGTATCGGTGATTTCCTGCTTGAGGGCACTCCTGTCCAAGTGTGGGCGGTAACGAATAACGCAGGCACAAAGGAGGACGAGTCTGACGACTTTATTGTGGCTCGTGTTGCCTTTACGCTTGCGAAGAATGTGCATCGGGAGTCCTCTGCTGCCAATGATGCAATCTTTGGCAAAGGCGATGTTCGCTTTATCCAGAAGCAGACGATGGATGTGCTCTTTACTGACTTTAAGACTGGTTCCCCTAGTGTTTCGGCGTGGGGTCCATCTGGCAGCTGGGTGAATTTGAAGCCGTATAGCAATGCGATGGAGAAGAAGGTGCTTGAGGCTATTCAGCAGCAGGAGCGTGAGATTTCCGGAGAGATGGCGACAACTACGAAATCGAGCGCTGTTCCGACCGTGACCTCTCAGGAAAAGACGGAGGAGTTGGAGCCAAGCGTGGATGACTATACGGAGGAGTCGAGTGAGCCTGAAGAAACGACATCCTCGACAAGTAAAAAGGCGACAGGCAAGAAGCCGAAGGCAACGAAGAAGCAAAGTGACAAGAGAGGAGAATAGAAGAATATGGCAAAGTTTTTCAGTAGGCTGAACGAGAAGATTAGCGAGTATGTCGGCGCAACAAGAGGCGTTGCTGGTGAAGATCGTGTCGCTGGTATTAGGAACCCTCGCCCTTATGAGCAGTATTACTCGGATGGACTGTTCTATTCAGTCAACGGGGATCTTTGGATCTATTTTAAGATGCCTGAGGATGTGAAGGTCGGTTGGACGAGAACATATCGAGAATCTGCGGAAAATCAGCAATTTCTTACCAATGTTTTCGATGTGCTTGGCGATGCTTTGAACTATCAGGGAAACTCTGATTCTTCGACAAAGAAGGATGACAGGATTAAATTCCATATCCCGATTATTCGCGAGGTTGTCGATGAGATGGTCGGTTTCCCAGAGGCAACCCCGGCGATGGATGAGTTCTTAGATCGCATGTCGAATTCTGTCGGTGAGCATATTGTGTGGCATTCCTATTTTGGTGTCCAGGTGCCTCGTGGTGATATTAATGCTGACGTGTATGGTATATCGAATAGGACGAGAAACTACATTGATGTGCTTATGAACCGCACCGACGTGGACTTGGCACTCTATAAGGAATTTTTGACACTGATTCGTTCCGTGTGCATTGATAATGGGATGCGACCGCTTGATTTTGATGTAGACGAGGAGGATTTTGATCGCCTGGTGGGGTGGTTTGGTCAAAATGATGCCCGTTATGGTGTTCGCCCTGAACTTCCGACGACTCCGCTGTATGTGCCTCGACATGGTAAATCTGTCTTTGCTGGGGATCGAGAATTAATGTTTTCTTCGGTTCGTCCTGCTGAGGCGAAGTCGATGTTTGCCAAAGACCCCTTTGATCCATATCATGTTCGATTCGGTGAGATTTTGATGCGCCCTTCGCTTGATATTGTCCACATCAATATTCGCGGAGAGATTCGCTCTACGATTGCAACGCAGAACCTCTTTGACCAGAAGATTACGCAGAAGGAAAATCTGATGTATTCTGATCGCGCGCAAAACAATGCAGAATCTTCACATGCTGAGCGTGCGAAGATTCAGTCTGATAATGAGGCTGCGCAGGTTGCTGCCCAGGTCTCTTCGGTATTTAAGCATTCTTTGCTTGACAATGTTGAGATGACGGTTGCCTCGCTGGTGCGTGATAAGAAGTCGCAGATTAGCAGTGTGCTTTCAGATGCTCGTCTTGAGGCGGTCAATATTACCTCGCGCCATCATATCGCCCTGCAATCTACAGTGCCGTGTTACCCCGATCCGATTTATCGGGTGTCGTTATCCAACGAGAAGCGTAATCCTAATGTTCGAACGTTTTTCGGTGGTGTGCTGGCAATGTCCGGTCTGTTTCGTTCTGTAAAACCTGCTGCCCCAGGTGGTATCCTCCTCGGGTTTAGCGAAGAAGGCTTCGAGATGAAAGAAGTCTATATGAACCAGACGACGAAAGAGTATGCCCCTGCGGTATTGGTGACTGGTTCGACAGGTTCAGGTAAGACTACCCAGATGCTTATGATGAATGCGCAAAATACATATCTGGGAGGTCAGAGTATTTTCCTGAACCCGAAGCCGAAGTCTTCGCTGAAGGCTTTCTTTGATTATCTTGGTGGAATTACGATTAATATGTCTACCGAGTATCTCAATAAGCATCCAGGCCTGCTTGATCCGGTTTTCTACATTGAGGATCGTGAGGCTGTTGGTAGACTCTTGGCGGATATGATTATTCGCGCCACTGGGATGAGCGAGGGCGATGATAACAGGTTCGAGCGTATCAGAGATATGGAAGAGTTGACTGCGAACCTGATTGAAAACGCGATGCAGCCAGCAAATGAAACCTCGTTCGATATTATCTTCGGGAATAAGCGTCATGGTGCGAATACGAAGGAGTTGCGCAATAAGGAGATTTTGAAGTTTGTGAGGACAAAAATTTCTTCTTCTCCGTTTTGGAAGGCATCGATTTCTCTTGACCCTGGGGCAAAGAATGCCTTTGCGGATATTTTCAACTCGAATAAACCTTTGTTAATTGAGTGGGATAATTCGATTTCTCTTCCGACTGAGGATAAGAAAAATTCGGGCGTTCCTCTTACACCAAGTGAAAACGATGGTGTCCAGTCGCTTATCAATCTGTTTATGTATTCGGCTGAGGTTCTTGGTAAAAATCGCGCTGGTGGAATGCTTACTGTTGACGAGGCATATATTTTGAAGTCGTCGGAGATGGTGCTTCAGCATGTCAATAAGGCGGGTAGAACCTGGCGTGCGCAGGGGATTACGCTGCTGCTTGGCACACAGTTCCTCTCGGACTTTATTGCTGCTGACGAAGAGTCTTCTGGGAGTAATTCTGATTTGAGTGCGTTTATTCGCGCTTATATTATTATGAATATCGACCCGCTTTCGCATAAGGATATTCGGATTTTCTACAACCTGACCGGTCTGCCACAAGATGATGACACTCGGGAATACATTACGAATATGAAGCGTGATCCAAAGAAGAAGCGATATATTCCTTCGGCGTTTTATGTTGATTTTGAGTATGACTGGATGGGGTCAATTATGTGTGGTCCGTGGCCTCAGCGGGAAATGCGAGTGGTAGACCCCGATAAGAAGCTTGATGATCAGCTTACTGGTGCTATTGATCAGGTAAGTGCAATGTATGAAAACGCTGGTATAGTCAGCATTGGTGAAGATCTCGACGAGGAAGTGTAGGGAATAGGAAGTTATGAGTGATAAGCAACTTGACCACTTGATTATTGTTGGGATTGACCCATTTGATACCTCGTCGCCGTCTGGTGTTGCTGCGCAGCGTCACGTGATGGATGCTGCAAACGTTGCAGCGGAAAAGATTTTCTTTTATGACGAAGATGCTGAGGTCAAAGAGGTTATTGCGAAAACATTTCGCAAGGACCCATCGAAGCGGAAGACTCGCGGGCTTGATATAGGTAATTCTGTTTGCCTGGTCTCGAAACGTGTTTCGAAGGTGAAAAGTTACCAGTATAAGCTGCTTCGTGAGCTTACTGTTGATGTGCGCCTTGGTCTTGATCCTGTCAACTTGGAGGAGATGACAGAATCGAATATTTCGGAGTGGATGGAAAAGGGCACCTATACGCAAACCGAACAGGATAAGCAGAAGGTTGAACGTGACAAGGATCGAGCAAGGGGAAATACTGAAGACAGTGATGATCTCCTTGACCTGTTAGGGGTTGACCTTGATGGCGATTCTGAAGTGGAGTCTCAGGTCCTTAAGGAGGATTCACCTTCTTCGGAGACACCTGAAGAAACCGAGCATCACGATGATGTTTCTTCCGATTTTGAAGACGATGCTGATGTTGATGACTTCGACGACGATATTCTATCCCTTGGTGACATCAACGATGATGTTGATAAGGATGAAGACGTAGAGGACACCACAGATTCCGCGCAATCCGAAGATTTCCCTATTGATGAAATTCCAGAGGACACTTTAGATTCCGCGCAACCTTCCTCGCCTCTTTCTTCACCAGACCGAGAAGATAACCTCGACACTTACACAGGGGAGACTCCTGAAGAGCCTACAAGCTTCTTAGACGAGTTGGATCTTAGTCCTGCACCAAATATCCAGAAAGACCTAAAAGGTCTCCCAGATGAGAAGGAAAGTGGTGATTTTGACTTCCTCGACGATATGGATGATCTTGATACTCAACATCCGACTAACGAGGAAGATCCAGGTGACGAAGAGGAAGATATTAGTAAATACTTCGCTCCTGTTGCCGAGGAGGATCAGGTAAGCCAAATGATCGAAGATCCAGTCGAAGAGGTTGAAGAGGACGATAGCCTCTTTGACGATCTTGGTATTAGCCAGGATGAACTCGATGATCTTCTTGGCGATGAGGAGGAAGAAAGTGACGAGGATATTATCGAGTCCTTTTCTTCTGGGCTTCCAAGCAATAAGGAGTTTGTTGATGATGCTGCTCCTTCCAAGAAGAGTGAAACGCCTCTCGATAGAACTCCAGAGCTGACAGAAAAGCAGAAGAAGCAATTCGAAGATGCTGATCCGAAGCGTGATATGGAGCTTGTTGAACAAGAAGAGCTTGAGCGGAAGCGCGCAATGCTTATGAAGAAGAAGCGTGAGCTAAAGGAGCGCAAGAAGCTCGCCGAGAAGGCGAAGAGTGATGTCAACGCTGAAAAGGAGCGCAAGCGTCAGATTCTTGAGGCGAAGAAGAAGGCGCTGCTTGCCTCTAAGGCTGAACAGCTTGAGAATACGAGAAACGAGGATGGCTCACAGAAGACCTATCGGGACTATTTAAGTCGAGATGACAATCGTATCCAGGATGTGCAGGAGGAGTCACTTCGTGAATTTGGTGAAATCCATGCTGGAAGATCTGATGATTCTCGCTACGTTGGTAAGGACTCCGGCAGAATTATCCTGGTTACTTCCGGCAAGGGCGGGGTAGGAAAATCACTTGTTGCTTCTGGTCTTGCTGAGTCACTGAGCCTTGCGAGGAATAAGTATAAGTCGGATCATCCTCAGGCGCTTGTTGATGGAGTGTGGCTGATTGAGTCGGATTACAATTCTCCGCAGCTACATATTACTTATGGTATTGACCCGGAGAAGAACTTAGGCAATATTGCTCGGGTGGTGGCTGAGAGTCGTCATGGTGTGAACAATGACGATATTCGTCGTGCCATTGAGGAAAATGTGCATATTGATGAGGCCACAGGTATCCATATCCTGGCTTGTCCTCCGCTCTCAGAGCGTCAGTCGAGTGAGAATATTCCTTATGCGATTATCTTGGCGATTAAGTATGCTTCCGAGCGTGGCAACGATGTCATTATTGACCACGGCAATCTTACCGATGGGGTCTATTCGAAGCTTGATGAGCAGCTTTCCATTAAAATCGCGCACCGTGTGGTTATTGTGTCGAATATGAATTGCCTGGTGGAAACCAGTGACGTGGTGGCGATTCTAACGCAGGGCCGTGGCCGGGAGCGTCGTCCGGTCAGGAACCCGAACTCAATCGGTATTGTATTGAATTCGGCCCGTTCTGATCAGCGGGAAAATGCGCAGTATAAGCTTCGACCGATTAAGATCATCGGAATTATTCAGCCGATTGATCACCTAAAGCCTGAGAATAGTATTGATGGGGTTTCCAATATTCGCACTGTTCCGAGAGATGTGCGCAAGGCGATTATTGACAGGTGCGGGGCGATGCTTGGTGAACTTGGCTATACCGAGATTGCAAGGTATTTCAATGGGAAGACGAGTATCCCGAAGTTTGATAATCGTAAGAAGGGATTTATTCGCACGATTGCCGATGTGCTCGGCAGAAACAAGTAGGTTGCTCTCCTTAAGGTCCACCTCTACGACTGGAGTATCCAGGTTTGTGAGGTGGACCTTTTTGCGCGGGAGAAAGGGGGAATTGGATAAAATAATATGCATGTGTGTGGATAGTATTCCTTAGCTTCAAGCGCTTGCTATTGTTTTCACATACACAAGTAAAGAAATTTCTTTGAATACCTCTCTCTTAGTAGAAAGGAGGGAATATGTCGGTAGTAGATACGATGATTAGCGCACAGGATTCCGTGCAGTATCTCGCACAGGCTGCGGGGGACATGCATACTCATATTCTTGCGCAGGCACCCGATGCTCCGATTGATTTGAATCCGGAGGACGTTGACACGAAGAAGGAATACTTCACGTTGACGATTACGGGTTCCTGGCTGATTGCGCTGCGTGTTGTCGGTGCGATTGCTGCGGTGATCTTCGGTGGTAGGATTCTGATGAATGCGCTGAATCCGAAGACTTCGGGCAATGTTATCCAGGCCTCTGGTGGTTGGAAGTCTGTTGTCTTTACCCTTGTCGGGGTGGTGACAGTGTTCGACCCGAACTTGTTCGTCAAGCTGATTAACATCGCGATTGCGCTGGTATCCGGCTTCGTCTACGGTATTGCCAATATATTCTAGGACCCAAGGGGCACCTGGAATATCTAGGACGATACAATCAAGACGGCTTGTGTATTATGCAGGCCGTCTTTTTGTATTCACATGGTAGGGTTGGGATGTGTATGCATGATATGCAAGACAAAATAAGAAAGGCGTATTGTGAGCGAGAAAAATGACGACTACGATGACAATAGGGACTATGATGCATTCCAAGAGGCTTTAAGCTACGGAACTGTAGAGACAAGCTCACTGTTTGAGCCTGATAATAAGTCCTATAAAATTGGCACAGGTGGCTATCGTGTCAAGCGTGCATCGCTGATTAGTCTTGCCGTTTTCTTTCTTGTAAGTGCTGCGATTGCGTTTATGATTTGGAGCAAGACAACCTGGATGGGGGATCTTACCATTCCGTTCCTTTTCGTATTCGTTATGGTCATGTCGTTTGCAGGATTTAAGCTTGGTGATGTAAGCCCTACGAAAAAGACGACGGGGGAAGATGCGCTTACATATTTTATGATGCTTATTCGTATGCGCGCAGGGTCGAGGACGAGTATCTTTTTCGGAAAGAAACCTTCGGTTGTCAAGTTAAATAGTCTTGCGATTGGCACAGAGACAGGGGGCAGGATTGTCGATTGCGATGTTTATCTTGGCACCCAGCCCCTCTATGATGCCCCTCCGATTAATCCTTATGATGTCAATTTGATGTCAGAATTCCGCTTTGACCCCTCGGGGGAAATGCAGGTGCTTCCCTCTGAGCGGTATAACGATGGGGTGAATCGAAAACTTTAGGACATATATTCCCCTTTCTTTCAGGCCTCTAGATAGTATCTATGGGCCTTAAGCTTTGCCGAGCTGGTATCATGTCAGTGAGGTATTACTTATCCTCTTGTTGCCTTTTATACTGAGAGGATAAGGTCGCGCGAAGTATTTGTTGGCAGGAGCCTATATATGGATGTATATGTAGCAAAGCCTTGGGAAAAAGAAACCGGGTTGAAACGGTATCGCGATGCGTTCATCGTGATGCTTTTTCTCATGTCGTTTATTGCAAGTTACGCCCTCCTTTTGAATGCTCCGAAAGCGCTCGCTGTCGATGGCGATGTTGGTAAGAAGTGTTCCAGTTTTGTCATTGCCGGTGACGTAAACGGTGTAGGTATTACAGGAAATAGGACAGGGCGCATTAAGGAGAAACTGGCACGCAAAGGTGTTGAGGATGTCCAGTATCTCGTCGGTAACGGTCGAAGAGTCGAAGAGGTTGCTGACGCGATTCGTGGCGCAAACATTAAAGGGAAATGTTTGATCGTCGAGGCTGGTGCTGGCAACGTGCTCGATGAAGATAGTGAGCAAAACGTTAAAGAGATTGAATCCTTGCGAGATGCTATCAAGGAAGGTGAGGCTCTTCGCACTTACTGGGTTACCCCAGTATTCTCCGATAAGCGTGACCCAAGCCTAAAGGGCAATCCAAAGGAGTTTAACAACGATCTTTCCCGCGTCCTGGGCAAAGAGGATGATATTCGTATTATCAACATTCAGAACTTCTCTCTGCAAGATTCCCTGTTTGAAAAGTCGAAGCGTGAGGATGGTTCTCCTGCGCTCAACGATAGAATGATGATGACTTCAAGCGGTTATGATCGTCGCGCGAATTTAATCGTTGAGGAGATCGAAAAGGACATCGAGGAAGAAAAGGAAGAGGAGACTCCTACTCCTTCACCTTCTCCTTCGCCGTCTTCTGCTCCTGCGGTTCCTCCGATTAATAACGGGTCAGGTGGAAATACTGGCGGGGGTGGACCTGGCCCTGGTGGCTCTCCTGGTGGGGGAGCACCTACACAGCCTACTCCTGGAGGACCAAAAGGGTTTAACCCTTCGCAGTTCTCCCCGGCTGCTTTTGCCAATAGGCTAAAAACTACGACAAGTCTTTCAGAGGCTAACCGCTACCTCATTATTGGACGGTGGGCTTCCCCGACAATTCCGACTTCTGACTTTGATCCACTCAACAAATCCTTTTTCCGAAACGGTGGCGCAAGATTTACGATGGGGATTTTTAGTGCTGCATACTTTATTATGCTGCTGTTTTTCTGGGTAACGTCATTTGCCCTGATGGGTGATATTGCTTCATTGGCGCTTCGTGTCGGTGACTACTTCTATGGTCAATACTTCGGATTTTCCTCTGGTGGCGAGAATGCTACCTCGTTTATGCTTGCTTCGTCAATTTTGACAATTGCCTTTATGCTGGCTGGTTGGCGCGCGATCTCTCCTTCAAATAGGGGTGGATTTAACCAAAGGATGCAAAACTTCTATGCCTCGATGTTAAAGACTGCAACTGTTGTAGGTCTTGCTATTGCCTCAGGCACTATGTCAAAGGCAAACGGTCAGGAGTCCGACGTTCAGGCAATAGAGCAGACGATTAGAGATAACGGGTTCTTTAGCAATAATGAAAAAGAAGACGCTGCGACAATGGATCAGATGATCAAAAATTCATCGCAGAATCATGCTCGTGTTGACCCCTCTGTGAGTCGAAACATTAATGCTCCGTTAACATGGAAGCCGTTATCGCTTGGCTTTATCGTTTCCTTTATCTACGAGGCGGGTCGCGTATTCGCTGCTGCCGTATTAGCAATTATTACCGCCCCGGTCAGTGGTCCTATCGAGGCGTTTAATAATGCGCTTTCTGGTAATTCAAATACAGCAGCCGACGAGGTTGGACAGTTTGGTCCTGGCGTTTCAAAGGCAACGACATGCGATAGGTATGTCGATGCGATGCATGTTGCATATTTGAATGCTGGAACTTCCACAAGGAATCCAGCAAGTGCGAAGGCGCTTCGTGCATTCGATCTTGTCTACTACGGTGCGCTCTTCCCTATTGTTGAACATGCTCATGGTGGTGGCACAGCATCAGGGTCTCGTTCGTGGTGCTGGGAGATGGAGAGTAATGTAGAGTCTCCTGCTGGTGACCGCGCGATGCTTGCTCGTGGCGCTGGTGCCTATGGTGCAGCGTTTGGAACTGGTGATGTGATTACTGGTCAGTCGGTGATGGCATCTGGCAAGCACTCAACGCTTAGCCCTGTTGCCGACCGTATTCCAACAGAGTCCGGAACCTCCGGAGGCTTACTTGTTGATGCAAACGGTGAATGGACGATGGGTAAGACTGAAGCCGACAGGATGGGCGGAGTGCGTCGTGCCGAAGCGTTCCTCGGCTATGACCGTGGTGAACACGGATTGAATGCTGCAAGGTTCTACCATGCTGCATGTATGTTCAAGCCTGGTAGCACGCAGGACCCTATTCTTTCTGAAGAATGGAACTCAGTCATTGCGATGACGTGGGATCTGAAGAAGAAGAACAATGTGAATCTTTCCAAAGATGAGCAAAATAAAGCGAATGACGCTCAGGAGGGTGCTCAGGATAAGGAACGCTCAAGTGATAAGGGAAAGCAGCAGACAAAGGAATTCAACAATCTGGTTGACAGCAATAAGTTCCTAACGGATGACGATTGTGTCATTCCGATGCTTGCCTCGAACATTACTATTCAAGAGCCGGATCCAGATATAAACCCGGCAGGTTACTACGGTGGCTTTGGTTCGCTCAATGAAAAGAACCAAGAAGAGCCATATTCTGCTCGCTGGGGCTTTGCTGATCCTTCTGGCAGCGCCTTGACCAATATGATGAAAAAGGTGATGAAGGGTGCAAATGACGCTCTGATTCAGTCTATTAAGTCGAATGTCCCAGGCGGTGGCATTATCTTCGGCGATGGAGATAAAAAGGATGACGATGATGAAGATCCAACCGGATCTGATGAGGTCGGCTCCGGTGGCATTGCTACTAATGACGGGGATAGTGATAGCGGAAAGACCGTTGCGGAAAAATCTGAGGAGAAGGTCAACGGATGGGGAGAAAAAGCCCGAGATAGTAAGGCAGGACAGCTTGCCGGTGACCTTGCGAACTGGGCAGGTTTTGATGTTGAGACAAAGAAGAATCCGAAGGGAAACGTTTATGACAAGGATGGAAACAGAATAGAAAAGACTCCTGAGCAAAAGCAGCAAGAAAAAGAGAAGAAACGGCAGGAGCAAGAGCAAGAGGGTCAGGGTGCAACTAGCTCCTCGGGTAGCTCTACCGCAACTGATAAGGAATCAGGCAGTGGTAAGAAGAACGACGGTGAAAAGAAGTATCCAGCAGCCTCTAAATTCACGTTGAACAAGGCAGCGGTAAAGGGTTATACCGACGAAAATGTTGACACTGAGAAGGTTCAGGACGGCGCATATCAGTTCTACATTGCGTCAAATAACCTAAAGGCTGATGCTTATCCTGTCATGGTGTTTGTCTCGCTTTTTATCTGTGTCGGTTTCTGCATTATGTCGATTCCTGTGGTGCTCCTTGGAGTAATTCTGACGATCCTATCTCTGTTTGTATTCCTCTTTATTACGGTTGTCGTTGGGTTTGCGCTGTTGAAGTATGCTGCCTATGGTGGTTCGAGGAGACTGGAGTGACATTATGAAAAATATGGTGAAGTTTATCTTCGGCTTCGCAATTGTTGGGGCCGTTGTAGCGCAGATTTATGCGATTTTGACCTCAATTACTCTAGTGTTCTTTAAGGTCGCAGAGTCGATGCCATTCCGAGAATATAAAGCTGAGCTTTTTATGAAGCTTCTTTTCCTGGCGGTCCTGCTTGCTATTGCTGCTGCGTTGATGATCATGGGTGGCAAGGTGCTTGGACTTTCCTCTGGTAGTAGTGGACTTATAGGGTTCTTCAAAGAGCCAGGCAAGATTATGAGTAGGGGTCTTGGCCGAGGTGCAAGTCTTTCGAAGAGAGGCATCTCAAGAGGACTTGAACCTATCAAGGGTGTCTTTGGAAAGAATGGCACTGGTATGCGCGGTCTTGCGAAGGGTCTTGGAGAGGACTTGTTCTCCTCTGATCCTGCAACGATGATGAAGAATGCTCGGATGATGAATAGGCTCGGGGTTAAGAATCGAGTTCCGAGGGCGTTTGGTCGTGCTGCTGGTGCCTATGAGCTTGCCAAGATGATTGACGAGAATGCAAGAGGTAAGAAACTCGACGAGGGCAATGACGGCACAGTAGATAAGGAAAACAAAGAAAGTAAGGAGAACCAGAAGGAAAAGGATAAGGAGAAACATGCATTAAATCCGTTTAGGATTACGGGTGACACGAGAACGAGGGATGAGCGTAAGGCTGATAAGAAGGCTGAGAAGGCTGAGAAGAAGGAGGCGCGTCGTGAAAAGCGTAAGGCGCTCTTTGATAGGTTAAAGGATCGCAAGGATCGAAAGAACACTCCAACCGATGTAGCTGATGAGGCTGAGGGTCTTGAGGCGAACGCGCAGGCTGCAAGTGGTGAGCCTGATGCCGGTGGCACTGCGATGCAAAACGAGAATTATCTCATTGTGCAAAATAGGCATCAGCAGGTCAAGATGCGAAATGGCGAGTATGTTTCTGCCGATGAGGCATATGATAGTGACAATGAGCTTCGTGAAGAGTTTGCTGATTCCGGGCTTCCTCCGATGCTGATGGTTGCCAAGGATGAGATCAACGGATCGAAGAATAAGGCTCGCCCTGCATTTACGGGAGACAGTGAAAAAGACGAGACGATGATCTTTACCCCTGACGAGGAAGTTCCAGAGGTTGATGATCGCGTTGCTGATAAGTCTGCGAAGCGTCGCGCAAAGCGTGCAGCGAAGTCGGCAAGTGTGCATCCTGGTATGCCGGAGGGAAGCTACCCGAAGGATGTCAAGAAGCAGCGTGAGGATATTGCTGCCCAGGCGCGCGAAGATGCAAAGATTGACTGGGAGAAGCTTCTTGCTACTGGTGAGGGTGGCACCCAGGTCTTGACGGAAAGCTCCGAGATGCTGATGAATGGCAATAGCGTCTATGGTATTACTGTTCCTGAGGAGATGATCGTCGATGATGACTTTGTTGAGGCGATGAGGGAAACGAATCACCCATTCCTTCGAGAGTATGAGGAGCGTGGTGTGCGAGGGATCGCAGAGTCGCTTTATCAGGAATACGTGGATGGTATGCGAGATACCACCCCGGCGAAGGAAGATAGCCAGCAGGTGCTTCAGCAAAAGCGCGAAGAGCGTGACCGGATGCTTGATAGCCTGGTAGACCAGCACGGCAACCATGTTGGTGACCAGGTTCGTGCCGTGGTTGATGCTGATGAGGGGCTGAATAAGCTTCCTGTGATGCTTCCTGGTGGCGATGATGGCGCGCAACCTGTTGTTGCTACTGACAACAATGGCAATGTTGTTTTCCACGATGTCCACGATCCGCAGGGTATTTTGGCGCAACCAAGTAACGCTGAAAATATTCTCAATAGCTCTATTTCTACAGATGATGAGCAGCGTGCTGCCGGTATGCCTGAGTCTCCTGCTCCTGAACCAGAGAAGCGTAGCGCTCAGCCTGAATCTGGAACGAGGATTCAGGATGTTATTGATAATTCCTCTTCTGAGGATGAGCGTGAGAGAGAGACGATTCGAGCTAACCAGTCAAGGAGTCAGGAACCTCAACAGCAGAGAATGGAGACACCAAGCGCTCCACAATATAATGAGGATAGGATCCCAGACTTCCTTAAGAGTTCTCCTCGTGAGGATTCAAGAGTCAACGATGATCATATCCCTGATTTCCTCAAGAGTTCTCCTCGTGATACGGCAACACCTGATGCTCCACGTCAACCTGAATACCAGGATCCGAAGGTATCCCAGCCGTCGCCTCGGGTTGAGGCACCGCAGCAGTCTCGTGCTACGTCTGCCTCTCAATCCTCCTCGTCTGAGCAGTTCATGGACACCATGAACACGAGGAGTAAAGAAGGTCGGGGCTATGATTCTTCCTTGAGGCAGAATGTCACCTCGTTTATCTCTAGCGTGGTTGAATTTGGTGAGCGCGAGGAGGGCACAGCACGAATTAGTGATGAGAGTGCGAAGATGCTCACCGATGCGATCTCGAAGTCCATTGAGAAGCGAGATTTGGATATGCGCGCTGTTGATAAGGCTTCGAAGAAGATTTCTCGTGAAGTTAAGGGTGAAAACGAGAAGTCTAGCGACGAGATGCGCCGGAAGATCAATATGGCTATTGGTGACATGCTGCGTAGGAATTGGCAGCGTGACCAGGATCGCGAAGAAGAAAAGGAGCATGTCTTCGACGATGCTGCCAATGACGGTAGCGCAAAGCGGAATAAGAAAAAGAAGAATGTCGTCTTTGAGGGTCGAACAAAGCGACTAGACAACTAGGAAGGAGAAAGAAAAACACCCTAGGGATGGTAGTTTCCTAGGGTGTTTTTGCTGCTTACTGTATTTTAGACGAACTTAGCGATGATGCCAGCGATAGCGGAGATGACTCCGATAATAGAGGTCGTCCACTTGAGCACGAGCTTCCAGTCGATTTCTCCGTCACTCGTGCTGGAAGCCTTTACTGTCTGCTCCTTCGGGTTTTCAGAAGAGAGCATGGATGCAACCTGGCTGTTCTTGATGTCCTTGGCGAGCTTGACGGTGTTTGTAATCACGCTCTGATTGTTCGTCTCCTGTGCTTGTGCCTGGGTTGCACCTGCGCCGAAGGCGACGGTAGTGGCAAGCAGCGAGGAGGCGATAATCTTCTTCGTTATTGTTCGCATATGATTCCTTTCATCGTGTTGATCTTTTGGAAAGCCTCAAGCTTTTCTTGAAACTTTTCTCGTCCTCGTCCACAATACCACTCTCGGGGCCTTTTCTCATCATTGAGGTTTTCTTCTCTTAGTGGTAGTGTTGTATCTGAAGAATCTCATGCCACACCACAAAGGAGAATCATTACTATGGCAAAGAAGCAATCAAAAGAACAGGAAGTCCACGATATTGTCATTAACATGGCAAATGAGCTTCGCCCTGAAGCGTTTAGCGACATGGTAGGCCAGCCCTATGCCACAGGTGTCGGTAAGCGACTTGGGCAAGGCGTTATCTCAGGCCAGGGCTATTTGATTGTAGGGCCGAAGGGGTGTGGGAAAACCACCCTTGCCCGCATTATTGCGAAATCACTCAACTGTGAGGATAGAGATCAAGAAACCGGCGACCCGTGTGGAAAATGCGACTCCTGTATCACCTTCGAGGCAGGAGCACACCGCTCCATCCTGGAAATTAACGCAGCAGCCTATCGTGGTATTAACGATATGAAAGAAAAAATCTCCACAATGTCCATGTCGGTAAAAGGATATAGAGTCTACATCATTGACGAGGCGCATATGCTTACCAGGGATGCCTTTTCAGCACTGCTAAAGCCTTTGGAGGAGTCAGGCGAAAAGGTGCTGTTTATCCTTACCACCACGAACCCGGAAAAGATTATCGACACAGTGCTTTCCCGTCTTGTGGTGATCCCGATTCGCACAATGAGTAAGCAAGACCAAGAACTCCTTATTCAGCGGGCGATTTCCTATGGCAAGGAGCACGATGTTCAAGCCTGGGAAAATATTGGAGATGATGACATTGCCCAAGCAATTGCAACATCCTCCGGATCTGGCAGGCAAGCAATTACCAACATCTCGAGCATTGTCTACCACGGAGTGCATTCACAGGTAGCGAAAGTAGACATTGACAAACTTGTCGAACTTTTTGCCGTGGGGGATGTTCCCGGTGTGATCTCATATGTTGATGCGAAACTTGGGGAGAAAACCGTGGACCCCGTGCTCTTGGTGACCATGCTCATTGAGGCATTGGTGGACCAGATAGACAAAGACCCAATTCGTATTGCTCGACAGATTACCGATTTGTCGAAAGCTATGGAAACCTTAGGGGTTGCCACTTCCGCCTCCATTGCCTCAGCAACGATTGCCTCCTGTGTCGGAGAGGTAAAGAAGGGGGCAGGCCAGGGTGATGCGAAGCCCCAAAATCAAAAGGCTGCGGTGAAACCTGCAAAGAAGAAGCGGGCATTCCCAAGCGTTGGGAGGATCTACAAGGTAAACGCTGATAGTGACATTGATGATGTCATTGATGCACTACTAGAGTCCCCATTGTCACAGAAGCATATCAGTGATGCAATGTATGATGTGCTCATTGACCCTAAGCAGTCAGATATTCGAATCGATACCTCGGGAAATCTTCGAGTAGCAACACTCGAACCAAACGTGGACCTCTCCGACGCAATCAAATCAGTCATTAGTAATAGCTATGTAATGAAACTTCTCGACCCTAAGACCGGACTAGTAGAAATGCCGTTCTAAAAAGTGTAGGAGGGTGCGCGGATTTAGGGGTATTTCTTGAAAATCGGAAACTCATGTATTTGGTGGGGGTATTGAGGTTGCGCGGATTTGCAGGTGAAGGTGGAATTTGACAGAGTTGTTGACACCCCTTACAATCGAAGATGTAAGTGGGGAACGAGGGCACAAGTCTATAAACCTGCAAGGAGCAAATCTTGACATTCTCCCCATAGCTAAAGCTAGGGGATTCAGTATTACCTATAGACGTTACGAGGTAACGCTTATAGCATTGACTGGATCGACAGCATCACTGAAGTCGCCTTGTTCGAAGACGTAGAAGTCTTTGAACACACCCTGGGGTGCTGTAGGTCTTATCACTTCTCCACTGCCATTCTTATGACCGTGTAGATCATAAGCGCAGCAGGGATATATACTACTCTCCTGCCGTTAATAAGAGCCTTGTATTCCAAGCATTGAGCAATCATGGAAGGTGATGCCTCTAGGAATGACCTATTCATCCCCTTCTTCCGTTTTCCACCTTTCTTGGTCATGGAATGGACGCTCAAATCCTCCATGACAATGACACCGTTATTTCGAATAATGTGCGTTGTTATTTCCTGAATCCAGGACTTCCTATAGGAAGCACACTTCCTAGAATACGCCTGTGCTTTCTTTTTATTGTGCTTATAGCGAGATCCCTTCATCACAGACTTGACGGCTGCTTTACCACCCTGCTTCTCAGCCCTAGAGCGAGCCTTACCCATCTGCTTCTGGTAATACTTTTTCTTCTTCTCATATTTCCTAAGCACCTTTTTATTAGGAGAAAACAGCTCG
>QWCJ01000188.1_pt1 | contig 33684 bp, 33 predicted proteins | sample 1972501 | NCBI WGS metagenome assembly QWCJ01 (sample SAMN09866711, study PRJNA288562) | Human vaginal metagenome isolate term2_vaginal, whole genome shotgun... | isolation source: vagina | host: Homo sapiens | place: USA: California
GGAGGTTGTGGGAGAGTAAGAAACCGCCGACACCAAACAAAACAAACAACTCAATACAACCCTTCAGGGCCCTAGACAACACCCACTGTCTAGGGCCCTAAAGGCGTTTTCCAACCCTCATGAAACCAAGCCGCACCATCTGTGGGTTAACGGCCAGAGGATTCTAAAAGTACAGACCCGAAAGTACAGACCCACTGGTCGCAGCCAAGTACGGGCCCGGGCCTGCTGATCAGTCACGCTGCAGGTATGTACTTCCACGTCTGCACTTTTGTGTTGCGGACCTTTATCACGCTCACGAACTAGAATGATGTCCGTGTACACACTTCGTCCTGAGGGGTCGTTGAGGAGCTAGCGATGAGGTTTCCACAATCGCCGAGTCTTTTTAGGCATTCTTATAACCCAGTCTTCCTCAGCGATCTGAAGTCCGTACCCTATTGCAGAGAGAACGATAGTCCCTCCCCCTATAACCTTTGTCCCGTTTTCGAGTCCGAGGCACGAGTTCCTCAGATGCGCGCTATTCGCGATGGGCTGGTCTTTTTCGGGGCGATAGCCTTGATAGCAAGTTTTATCTTGTTCTTTGGCTTGCTCTTGAATAGCATGCAGGTTCCAGGGCTATTGGCGCTTCTCCTTGGCGGGTTGTTGCTTTACCTCTTTTTCCTCGTGGCCCGGCATATGCTGTTGGCCTTTAGGATTAATAAGGCTTGGAAGAAAGGCTGGATCGACTTTTATCCAGTCCTCCTCGGCAGCTTTTTCTACGACAGCAAGAGCGGAAATACTGGAAAGAAGGGTCATTTTTATACCGCAAAAGCTCTTGTCGTGGCGCCGAGCGGCGAATCCCGGATGCTCAAGGTGTTGGTGGAAGGTCTGAGCCCAGACCGAATGATTGAGGAAGGCGCAGTCTTGGCGCGGGACCGGAAGGGTCTTCCGCTTGACGCGATTCACAATAATGGCTGGACATTCTGGGCTGTCGTCCGCGGCAAGCCATTGGAGCACGGAAGCGTGGAACATGGACTCTCCGCTGCCCAGGTGGCTGCTGGCTTGGACCGCGTGCGGCATGGTTGGCCACTGGAGAGGCTGGATGCTTTTTGGTTTTCCTGACTCTTAGACGTCAAACGGTGGTTGTGGCCCGTTTCGCCTACCAGCCAGTGTATTGCCGGTTTTGCGAAGCTGACCTGTAGACTGGTTCGGTACATACGGACGCGTCTACCGCAGAAAGTGCATGGATTTAATGTCTGAATCTAACTCCCGCGACCACGAGCGTGGCCGCGAAGGTTTCTCGGAAAGCAACCGGGGAAACAGCCGCTCTGGTGGCCGGAAGTTTGAAAAGCGTGGCGGCGCATCGGGGCGTCGTCAAGAGCGTCGCGGTGATCGTCGAGGCGGCCGCGATGGTGCTAACCCTCGCCGCAATAATCCTAAGAGGCACGGTCGTGATAAGAACAAGGCCTCTCATCCGCAACGTTCGGGCTACCGTGAGGAACGTATCAACCGCCGCATGACGGACCCGGATCTGCCTTCTGATATCGATATCACTGATCTCGATCCTTCGGTTCTGCAGGACCTCTCCTCGCTATCGAAGGAGAACTCTGAAGCTGTGGCTAAGCACCTCATCATGGCGGCAACCTGGCTTGATGATGATCCACAGCTGTCGCTTCGCCATGCGCGCGCAGCGAAGGATCGTGCCGGTCGTGTCTCGGTTGCTCGAGAGATGAACGGTATCGCCGCTTATCGTGCAGGTGAGTGGAAGGAAGCTCTCGCAGAGCTGCGCGCTGCACGCCGTATTTCTGGTGGTCCAGGTCTGATGGCGGTGATGGCTGACTGCGAGCGCGGTCTCGGCCGCCCAGAGAAGGCTGTCGAGCTGTGGCGTAGCGAGGACGCTAAGGAACTCGCCCCGGAGGACGCTATCGAATTGGCCATTGTCGCTGCGGGCGCGCGGCTGGACATGGACCAAGCAGACTCCGCTGTGGTCACGATTCAACGTGCGCAGCCCACGAAGGACGCCAAGGGTGTCTCCGCGTGCCGTCTTGCTTATGCCTATGCGAATGCGCTGCTGGAGGCCGGCCGTAAGGATGAGGCACGGGAATGGTTCCAGCATGCTATCGAGATTGACGAAGGGGACTGGACCGACGCTGTGGAGCGTCTGGCCGAGTGTAAATAATGAGTATTCTCAAAACTCACGATTCGTTGCTATTGGATCTTGACGGGACCGTGTGGGAAGGCGGACAGGCCCTTCAATGCGTCGTTGACGTTATTAACTCCTGTGGCATTCCCGCGGTGTATGTGACGAACAATGCGTCGCGTAGCCCCCAGACCGTGGCAGACATGCTCGGAGAGATCGGGCTGGACGTTGATGCCAATCGCGTTGTCACCTCAGCGCAAGCTGTAATAAAAATCGCGCGCGAAGATCTGCCCGCGGGCGCGAAGGTCCTTGTTATTGGCGCAGACTCCTTCCGCGCGCTCGCGCGGGACGCAGGTTTCATCGTCGTCGACAGCGCTGATGATCGGCCTGCCGCCGTGCTGCAGGGCATGCATAAATCAGTGGGGTGGGAACAACTCTCTGAAGGCGCGCTCGCTATTAACCAAGGCGCGAAGTACTATGCCTCAAACCTTGATACGTCACTTCCGACGGAGCGCGGAATGGCGGTTGGTAATGGCTCACTCGTCGCAGCCGTAGTTTCCACGACAGGGGTTGAACCAATTTCGGCTGGTAAACCTGAACCCGCTATGTTTACGCAGGCGGCCAAGCTGGTGGGGTCGACCAAACCCCTGGCTGTCGGTGACCGTCTAGACACCGATATCGTCGGTGGTAATAACGCAGCCATGGATACCTTCCACGTGCTGACAGGCGTGTCTCGTGAGCTGGCGCTCATTGAAGCAACACCGGAGGAGCGTCCGAATTTCATTGGTGCCGGATTCCACGAGCTTTCCTTGTCGGAAGCGCAAGCGCGTCCGGGCGCCCAGGGCGGGTTTAGAGCACGTTTTGACGGCTATGACATCGTTCTGCAAGGCGGTAACGAGAAGTCTACGTCGGTCGAGGCACTGCGTACCGTTTTGGAAGTAGCCTGGGCAGGCTCTGAGCCTCCGCGCTACATTCAGCCGCGGAGCGAAGCCGCGGAGAGGGTAGTATCCACATGGCAGTAAAACCCCATGACCCACGCGCAGTGTTGGCTCCAGAGACCCTCAATGCGTCCATCACCGAGATTCTCACCGAGCCGGCAGAGACTCTTGAGGAAGAGCTAGCCCAGCTGGACCGCGCGCATACCGTGTTGCGCGATGCGCTCCAAGATAATTAGCGCGAATCGCCAAGGAATCTAGGGGAAAGAGGACCTAATCATGCCACCGCAACGTCGCCGCCTTGACGCAGAATTGGTGCGCCGCAAGATTGCGCGCTCACGAGAACAAGCCGTTGAGATAATCAAGGCTGGTCGGGTGACGGTTGGGGGCTTCAAGGCTACGAAACCCGCGACAGTGGTCGAGCCTGAGGTGTCGATCAAGGTCGAAGCTAGCGAGGGTGATGATTGGGCGTCGCGTGGTGCTCACAAGCTCCTCGGTGCGCTCGCGGCTTTCGACGTGGACCTCAAGGGCAAGCGGGTGTTGGATGCTGGGGCTTCGACCGGCGGCTTTACTGATGTCTGTTTGCGTCGCGGTGCGGCGGAAGTGTTATCGGTTGACGTGGGCTACGGGCAGCTATTGTGGCGCCTGCAAAATGATGAGCGCGTTACTGTGCTTGACCGCACCAATATTCGCAACCTGACTCTTGAACAGACGAATGGGCCTTGCGACGCTATGGTGGGTGACCTTTCGTTCATCTCCCTAAAGCTGGTACTTCCGGCAATCGTAGAATGCATGGCTGATGGCGCATGGTTATTACCCATGGTCAAGCCTCAGTTTGAAGTAGGAAAGGACCGGATTGGGGCGGGCGGAGTAGTGCGCTCGCCTGAGCTTCGCGCGGAAGTGACTAAGGACGTGGCTGTCTTCGCCCAAGAGCTCGGGTTGAGCGTCAAAGGCGTGGCGGCATCCCCACTACCTGGACCAAGCGGCAATGTTGAATACTTCCTGTGGTTGGTCAAGGATGGCTTGTCCACCCCGCAAGATAAGCTGGATGTACTCATCGACACGGCAATCAAGGAAGGACCCCAGTGAGCAGGACTAGTGCCGCGGAGGGCGCCACTCGCCGCGAAATTCTTCTTGTCCCGCACGCTAGCCGCGAGGACAACCTCGCTGCCACACACCGTGCAGCAGAGCTGCTGCAGGAGGCTGGCATCAAGGTACGCGTTTGCGGAGCGGACACCGTTCTCCCTGGGCTGCAGCACGTGCGGCATACCCCGGCGGCAGCCGAAGGCTGTGAGTTAGTCCTCGTGCTCGGTGGTGATGGCACGTTCTTGCGCGCTGCCGACATGGCACGCGCAGTAGACGTCCCCGTCCTAGGCATCAATCTGGGGCACGTGGGCTTCTTCGCAGAATGGGAAGCGGAGTCCCTAGACCGTGCGCTTGTGCGCGTCATCGAGCAGTCCTATGACGTCGAAGACCGCTTGACCATCGACGTGAGCGTCTTTGATTCGGAAGGCGAGCTGCGGGAGCGTAGTTGGGCGCTCAATGAGGCCTCCATTGAGAACCTCAACCGCTCGGGGGTCCTCGATGCCATCCTCGAGGTAGATGGGCGCCCAGTCTCAGCTTTTGGGTGTGATGGTGTTCTTATCTCCACTCCGACGGGGTCTACGGCCTATGCCTTTTCAGCGGGTGGTCCCGTCTTGTGGCCCTCTCTCGATGCCATCCTGGTGGTTCCGAACAATGCGCATGCACTGTTTACTAAACCACTCGTAGTTTCTCCGGATTCGCAGGTGGCGGTCGAATCGGCCTCGGCTACGACTCCGGCCGTGGTAATCCTCGATGGTTTCCGTGAGATTTCTATGCCGCCGGGTTCGCGCGTGGAAATCGTGCGTGGTGAAAGGCCCGTGCGCTGGGTTCGCTTGGACCAGCAGCCCTTCACCGACCGCCTCGTGTCCAAGCTCCGCCTTCCCGTGGAAGGCTGGCGCGGACCGCGGCATTAACTGCCTTAGCGCGTTTTCAGGAAGGAAGATACCGCACTGTGCTCGTAGATATCAGCATCTCTGACCTCGGCGTTATCGAAAGCTCCGCTGCGGAGCTTTCGCAGGGTCTTACCGTGCTTACCGGTGAAACTGGCGCCGGTAAGACCATGGTCGTGACTGGCTTGCGCCTGCTAGCTGGCGGTCGCGCTGATGCATCACGCGTGCGCGATGGGGCCTCAAAGGCGGCCGTGGAAGGTCATTTTTCCTCGGATTCACCGGCTGTGGCGGCTTTGGTCGAGGACGCAGGAGGAGAGCCGGATGAAAACGGTGAGTATATCGCCTCCCGCACGGTGTCTGCGGCAGGGCGCTCACGTGCCTATTTGGGCGGGCGTTCGGTGCCGGCGGCGACGTTGGGGGAATTCGCTTCCCACCTCATCACTGTGCATGGGCAAAATGACCAGTTGCGCTTGCTGTCGGCTGATCAACAGCTGGCCGCCATCGATCGCTTCGAGCCTTCCATCGAGAAGATCCGTACTGCGTATACCGAGGCTTTTAGGCAGTGGCGCGCATTGGCCAAGGACTACCAGCACCGGATGGAGTCCCGCCGTGAGATGGCCCAAGAGGTGGACCGCTTGCAGTTCGCCATTAAGGAGATTTCTGATCTCGAACCGGAGCCCGGTGAGGATGCTGAGCTCGTAGCTCTGATTAAGCGTTTGCAAGACGTCGATGCTTTGCGCGAAGGCGCCGCCACTGCTCTGAGCGCCTTGGACGGCGGTGAAGGTTTTGGTGATGAGGACACTGCTGTCAACCTTGTCGGTGCAGCTGAATCGGCACTAACTGGGGCGAGCGATGCCGAGCTGACCAGGCTAGGAGAGCGGTTGAGTGAAGTCACCACACAGCTGACCGATATCGCTGCTGAGCTCACCACGTATTTGAGCGATCTGCCCGCGGATCCCAACCTCCTCGAGGAATCTCTGCAACGCCAGCAAGAGCTCAAGCTCCTCACGCGCAAGTATGCCGCTGACATCGATGGAGTTCTGGCCTGGCGGGACGCCGCTGAAGCCAAACTTGCGACCTTGGATACCTCCACCGAGGCCCTCGAGGCCTTGAAGAAGGAAGTAATGGAGGCCGAAAAGACGATGGTGGCCAAGGCAGAAGCACTCACTGCTGCCCGTACCAAGGCAGCGAAGAAACTCGGTGCTCAGGTCTCCGAAGAGATTCACGGCTTGGCCATGCCAAACTCCACCTTGACGGCCGCCGTGAAGAAGACCAAATATTCCAAAAGTGGCGCGGATGAGGTTGAGTTCCAGCTCAACGGCAAACCGCTAGCTTCCGCGGCCTCGGGAGGTGAGCTCTCCCGCGTCATGCTGGCTATGGAGGTTGTTCTGGCCAGTGACGACGGCACCACGCTGGTCTTCGATGAGGTGGATGCCGGTGTCGGAGGGCGCGCGGCGGTGGAAATTGGGCGTCGCCTAGCACGGCTTTCGACTACCAACCAGGTCATCTGCGTTACCCACCTGCCCCAGGTAGCTGCCTATGCAGATTCGCACCTGCATGTGTCCAAAGAGAAGTTCACGTCAGGCGTGGCGGATTTGACCCCTGAGGAGCGCGTCGAGGAGCTCGCTCGTATGCTCGCTGGTCTCGATGACACCGAGACCGGTCGCGCGCACGCTCAGGAGCTTTTCGATAGAGCTCAAGCAGAAGTGGAGACTTTCCGCGCGCCTTCCACACATTGAGCGCCTAACAGGGGAAACTGTCAGGCATGAGTCTGTTTTCCCGTAACACCGATCTGCCTGGAGAACACGGCGCGCTGCGTGATTGCACCCCGGGTGGCAAGGGCATGAAGAAGTTTAGCGCCGGTGACTTCGCCGTCATCAACGCCGCCAATATTTCCCGCCAAGAGGCCCAGACCCTCGTGGACATGAAGCCGGCCGCCGTTATCAACGTCGCCGAGTTTTCCACTGGTTCTATCCCGAACTATGGCCCGCATATGCTTCTCGACGCCGATGTCACCCTCGTTGAAGGCGTCGGTCAAGACTTCGTGAGTAACTTCAAGGATGGAAAGAAGGCTCGACTTACTGAGGACGGAGCGATTTATTCTGGCGATACCCAGTTGTCCTCCGGAACGGTAGTTACTCGTGACCGGGCGGAGAAGAATTTCGCTTCTGCTCAACAGGAACTCATCGATCACATGGAGGCATATTTCGGCAACTCCATCGAGTTCATTCACTCCGAGGGCCCGCTGCTCATCGACGGCCTAGGCGTACCCGATGCGGGTTCCGACATGGCTGGCCGTAAAGTACTCGTGGTCTCGCCCTCCGAGGAACACCGTAAGAAGCTAACACTTCTGCGTAATTTCATCCGCGAGTATGAACCCATCATCATCGGCGTGGATTCTGCAGCCGATACGTTGGTAGAGCTGGGCTACCAGCCTCACTTCATCGTGGGAAATCCCTCCGAGGTGAGCTCGGAAACCTTGCGCAGCGGCGCCCAGGTCATTCTTCCCGCTGAGCCAGACGGAACCGCTGAAGGGCTCGAGCGCATTCAGGATCTGGGGATCGGGGCGATGACTTTCCCAGCAGCTACGGACTCAGCCACCGACCTTGCCCTTCTGTTAGCGGACTACCACGAGGCCCAGATGATCGTGCAGGTAGGGGGAGCTCTCGACCTCGATGACATCTTCGCCAATGAGCCGAATGCTACGCCGGCAGCCTTGCTGTGCCACATGAAGGCAGGAACGCGCCTCGTGGATGCGGACGCTGTTATTAACCTCTATACTGCGCCGAATTCCGGCGCTATGGGGTGGCTGTGGGCGCTGCTCGGCATTCTCGTGGCGCTTGCTGTGGTTATTCTGATCGTCGGCTTGGGTGGCGATGAATCCTTCCTCCAGAACTTGATCGATACCTGGAATAACTTCGCACTGAGCGTGCAGGGGTGGTTCAAGTGATGATGTCTCCTAAATCCCTCGTCGTTGCCGGGCTCGGTTTCGGCGCAGCACTAGGCATTGCACTTGGCACATTGGTGATTGCCCCCAACATGGATTCTGCCCCTGGCCCCGGCGGTGAATCCACAGATGAGGTGCGGGAAAAGTACAGCGAGCTGGTACTGGACAATAAAATTGCAGAGGCTCAGCTGGACTCTGCGGATTCCGTCATGGGCGAACTCGGCCGTTTCGTAGTCGATGGAACCCTAGTCCAGCGCCCAGTCATGGTGCTGAGCATGCCCGATGCTGATGATGCCGATGTTAAGGCCGTGAAGGATCTGCTGGGCTCGGCGGATTCCACCGATGCCGGAAGCATCAAGCTGACCGATAAATTCCTTGCCCAAGATTCGGCAGACAAGCTCCTGTCCCTCGTCACCTCTACCTTGCCGGCCGGCGCGAAGCTCGACAAAAAGAAAGTCGACGCCGGTACTCATTCCGGCCAAGCTCTCGCCGCGGGCCTGCTGATGGATGCTAAAACAACCCAGCCTCTTGCCAGCGTTGAGGACCGGGCCACCTTGCTTCGTGCCTTGCGCGATGCCGGCTATATCGACTACAAAGACGGGACTATTCTTCCAGCCCAAGCAGTCGTTGTCGTGGGCGGCGGCTTGGTCCCAGGGGATGATGAGGACAGCCCTGCCAAGAAGTACGCTATCGATACCACCGTCAAATTCCTCGAAGGTTTTGATTCCGTAGACACCGCTATGGTCTATGCCGGTCGAGTGCAGTCTGCCGGCGATGATGGAGTATTGGATAAGCTGCGTGCCGCCAAGACAGGAATCAGCACTGTGGATTCTATTGATCACCCAGTGTCCCAGATGGCGACAGTCCTGGCGGTGAAGGAACAGCTGGATGGCGGTAAGGGCGTCTACGGTTCTGCGGCGAATGCTGAAGGCGCAGCTCCGGCACTGCCGAAGGACCTCTAGATGTCCCACGATTTTCGCACGGTAGGTAGCGAGATGCTTGTCGACGCTCCCATCATCGCCGTACGTCGCGATGACGTCATCATGCCAGGGGAGGTCGTAGCGCAACGCGAGATTGTAGAGCACCTCGGCGCTGTCGCCGTTGTGGCCTTGGATGAGAACAACCGGGTCGCCATGGTGCAGCAGTACCGCCATAGCGTCGCCAAGCGCCTGTGGGAGCTACCAGCCGGATTGCTCGACGTCAAGGATGAAGATGAGCTCAGCGGCGCGCAACGCGAACTCCAGGAGGAGGCCGGGTTAGCCGCCGAGGAATGGGCAGTGTTGACCGATCTGGTGACCTCCCCGGGCTTCTGTGAGGAAGCCGTGCGCGTCTTCTTAGCGCGTGGCCTGTCCCCCGTGGAGAAGCTCGCAGCCGAAGGCGATGAAGAAGCCGACATGGATTTCGCCTGGGTGCCCCTCGCAGAGGCCGTCGAGCGAATCCTCGCGGGGGAGATCGTGAACTCGATTGCGGTGGCGGGAATTCTCGCAGCTTATGCCTGCGTGCAAGAGGGACGCACAGCGCGCTCGGTCGAAGCGCCCTTCGAGCTGCGCCCGCAATCCCTAGCGCAACGGCGCCCCGGACCGGATCTGAAGAAGCTGTGACGCAGTCAAGCCCCGCCGCAGCTGCTGGACAAGCGTGGTTGATGCACCTCATGGTGGAAAAAGGTGCCTCAAAGAATACGGTGAGCAACTACCGCCGAGATATCAATCGCTACGTTGATTGGCTCGCGGAATCCGGCATCACGGATCTGCGCCGGGTGACCCGCGCGCACGTGGAAAACTACCTCGTTTTTCTCCGAGAATCTTTGGCGCAGTCCTCTGCTAGCCGCGCACTGATTGTGGCGCGCGGCTTGCACAAGTTTGCGCTAGCGGAGGGGATGATTGAGGCGAATGTGGCTGCGGAAGTGACCCCGCCCAAGCGGGCGCAAGCGTTGCCAGAGACACTCAGCGTGCACGACGTCGAGGCTCTCCTCAACGCGATCCCCACCAATGAATCCGCAACACCCATTGATATTCGGGATCGCGCCCTTTTGGAAATGCTGTATGGAACGGGCGCCCGTATTTCCGAAGTGATTTCGCTGAGTGTGGATGATGTGACGGGTGAGGGACCGACGTCGGTGCGCGATATTCTCCTGCTGAGCGGTAAGGGCGATAAGCAGCGCCTGGTTCCGCTGGGCTCGCATGCGGTGAAAGCGGTAGAGAACTACCTGGTGCGTGCCCGACCGGTTTTGGCAACGGGGGCCTCCCACGCCTTATTCCTCAACACTCGGGGAAGGGCTTTGTCACGGCAAAGCGCCTGGGCCGCGATCAAGACCGCAGCGCAGCGCGCACACTTGAGCACTAAAATTTCTCCGCACACTTTGCGGCATTCCTTTGCTACCCACCTGCTAGAAGGCGGGGCGGATGTACGTACCGTGCAGGAGCTCTTGGGACATTCTTCCGTGACGACAACACAGATTTACACGCACGTGACCGCGGATTCGCTCCGCGAAGTATGGCGCACTGCGCACCCACGTGCCTAAAGGCACCTAGAATCATCACGACGTCTACCAATGAAAAGGATTCTTATGGCTTCAACCGCATCTTTCTCCCGAGCTTATCGCGGGATGGCTCTGGCCTTCGCGATCACCGTAGCCCCGCTGTCCGGTATCGTCGCCGGCCCCGTGAGCGGAAAGGGTGGAATAACTGGGATTGGGTCGGCGGTTGCGCACGCGCAAGATGCCACCATCCCGGTGCCGGCTGGTCAGACGACAACCGTCTCCTTGCCTGTGCCTGTCGACGTCAACGTGGCCTCCGATGGATGGAATGTGAGCGCTTCTGGTGGTACGGCAACGGTGACCGCGCCGGCAGCTGGAGGACAAATCAGTGTTCCGGTTACCTACCAGGGCGTGACCATGACTATCGTGCTCGTGGCAGATGCTGAGGTAACTGCCGAGGAACTCAATGACGCGGCTGAAAGTGGTGATCCGGACAGCCTCGGAGGGGGACAGCAGAACCCAGGTGGTGCGGATGGTCTCGGGGATAACGGAGATCCACAGGGTGGCACAGGCGGAGATGAAAAAGAAGGCGGAAGTGATCCTGCCACCGGCGGCTCGGCACCTGCCACGGATGGCGGTGGAAAAGGCCAAGCGCGTCCTCCGCGCACTGGCCGCGGCTGGGAGGGTGTCGATGATTCCCACGCGGCTTATGTCAACCTGGAATCCACGATCGACGGACAGACAATTACCGCCAAGCTTGGCTTCAAGCAGGCTCTAGATCTGTACAACCGCTTCAAGCATCTCGAGGATGACGGGGTCACGCTGCGCTACCTCAACGCGGAGGGCGAGTTTGTGGAAGGCGTGAAGCGCGAGATTGATAAAGGCTCGCGCACAATGACGTTGACCTATCCAGAAGGTACGGAGCCTGACAATCCTTTCATCATGCAGTTCTTTAATAAGGACACTCAGTCCGCGGAGCTGGTAGTGACGCTTACGGATCCGACTCGTGAGAACGCTGGTGAGGTACCGCCGGAGCAGCAGCTCGATTCTGATGGCGCTAACGAGTCTGACAGCGAGGATCAGAATAGCTCGAAAGTGGGAGCTGGCGCTCTCGCAGCGGGCATTGTGGGCATCGGGATCATCGCTCTCATCGTCGGGTTTATCGTGAAGAGGCGCCGTTCGACATCGAAGGAAGAGCTTTCTTAATCTAGGTTGCAGGGTTTATTCTGTGGTTTGTGCTAGCTATAATCGCGGCGCGGGCACCCAAGGGGTACCCTATAATCACAAGGATGTAAGAATGTAGCGCCGGTCGGGGCTGCAGTGTCGAAGCGGAAAGGCCGCAGAGAGGCCGTAAGGTCAAGGAAGCAGGTGTGACTGTGAGCGACGAGGGACTGTTTGAGGCCTCAGAAGCACAGGTCGGGTTGACCGGCCGCCCACTGCGGGAGCTTCCGGAACCAAAGCCGTTGGAAAAGCATGGTCCCGCGACGATTATCTCCATGTGCAACCAGAAGGGTGGCGTGGGAAAGACCACGTCCACCATTAACATGGGCGCATGTTTGGCGGAGCTCGGGCGTAAAGTCCTCCTCGTTGACTTGGATCCTCAGGGTGCTCTTTCGGCTGGTCTGGGCCTGACTCACGACCAGATCCAGGACACCATCTATGACGTCATGCTTGACAGCGAGGTCTCGGTGCACTCGGCGATTGTGCATACCGGTGTGGCTGGGCTCGACCTTGTTCCAGCCAACATCGACTTGTCCGCCGCGGAGATCCAGATGGTCAACGAGGTAGGCCGCGAGCACACTCTGGCCCGCGCGCTGCGCCCTGTGCGCAAGGACTATGACTTCATCATCATTGACTGTCAGCCCTCCCTGGGCCTGCTGACCGTCAACGCCTTGGCCTGTTCGCAGGGCGTCATCATTCCTATGGAATGTGAGTTCTTCTCCCTGCGTGGTCTCGCCTTGTTGACCGATACTGTGGAGAAGGTGGCTGACCGAATCAATTTTGACCTCGAGATCATGGGCATTCTGGTCACCATGTTTGATCGCCGCACCCGTCACGCGCGCGAGGTCATGGACCGTGTGGTGGAGTACTTCGGTGACAAGGTTTTCGATACGGTGATTACCCGCACCGTGCGTTTCCCTGAGACATCTGTCGCCGGCGAGCCCATTACTACGTGGGCCCCGAGCTCCCAGGCGGCCAAGCAGTACCGCGACCTAGCTAAAGAGGTCATTGAGCGGGCTAACGGCTAGCCGCCTACTATGACCCAACCGGAGATCACCGGCTTTCGCATCGCGCTGGGCAACTTCGAGGGCCCTTTTGATCTGCTGCTCCAGCTGATTCAGGCAAAGAAGCTGGACGTTACGGAAGTGGCGCTGTCTGAAGTTACTGACGAGTTCGTGGCTTATACACGTGCACTGGGAGAAACTGCGGACTTGGATGAGACTACGGAGTTCCTCCTTATCGCCGCCACACTCCTGGACCTGAAGGCGGCGCGTTTGTTACCGCGCGGCGAGGTTGATGACGTGGAGGACCTAGAGCTTTTGGAGACCCGCGATCTTCTTTTCGCGCGTCTGCTTCAGTATAAGGCCTATAAACAAGTCGCCGACCAGTTCGCGCAGTGGCAACGTGCTGCCCAGCGGCGCTATCCGCGGGCGGTGGCCATGGAGGAACGCTTTAGTGATCTCCTCCCGCCGGTGAAGCTTGGGCACACTCCAGCGAGCTTCGCAGAGCTGGCCGCAGGTGTTTTCCGGCCTAAACCGCCGGAGGAGGTCGCGACGGGGCACATCCACCAAGTTGCCGTTTCCGTGCCGGAGCAGGCCGGAAAGATCCTCACTACGCTCAAGCTGCTGGGTACGGGGCAGTGGATGAGCTTCGATGCCTTAACGAGGGACTGTACTGTCTCTATGGAAATCGTCGGCCGCTTCCTGGCGTTGCTGGAGCTATATAAAGCCAAGGCGGTGGATGCTTCCCAGCCGGAATCTTTGGGGCCGCTCGAACTATCGTGGACTGGACTCGACGTAGATCCGGCCGTAGTCGCAGCAGCGAACTGGGATTAAGGTACGCTACCGAGACATGGACGACACGTCATCTCCGGCACCTAGCGAAGCGGCCACCTCCAGCGGACAGGGAGCTTTGCCCCTCATCCCGCAGCTGCGCTCACGCCTCGAGTCGATACTCCTCGTCGTCGACTCGCCTGCAAGCGTGGAAGAGCTGGCCCGCGTGTTGGACGCGGAGCCCACTGTTGTCAGCGATACCTTGCGGGCTGTGGAACGAGAATTGGCCGAGCGTGGTTCCGGAATCGACCTGCGCGAGACACCTGAGGGGTGGCGCTTCTATACGCGTAAAGAGAACGCAGATGCCGTCGAGCAGTTTGTTCTCGATGGCACCCAAACCAAACTCTCCCGCGCCGCCCTGGAAACCTTGGCGGTCATTGCATACCGCCAGCCGGTAACCCGAGCTCAAGTCGCAGGTGTTCGCGGCGTTAACGTTGATGGAGTTGTCCGGACGCTCTTGTTGCGTGGACTTATTCGGGAGATAGAAAGCCCTGAGCCCTCTGTGGGACATGCGCACCAGTATGAAACCACTGAGCTTTTCCTCGAGCTACTCGGCATTGATTCTCTTGAGCGCCTTCCGGATCTTGCTCCGCTGTTGCCAGACATCGAGCAGATCGAGGAGGACTACTCATAAGGGCATACTCTGCGGTAGGATTGCGGCCGGACAGAGGCGTGTTTTCGCGCCCAGCAAATTGAAGAACTATTGAGAGGACACACTCCCGTGACTCCACCCGCTCGCCGCGACGGCACACCGGAAAAGAAAAAGCGTGACAGCGACATGATCGTCTCGAACGCTAAGCCGGCTCGCCACCAGCATGTAAAGAAGAAGGCCACCGCAGATTCCGTCGCCCGAGACCTAGGCGCGGATTGGCTGGTAGGCGCCAACAACAAGAAGAATTCCCAGAATCAGGGCGAACGCCTCCAAAAGGTGTTGGCCAAGGCCGGCGTTGCTTCGCGCCGCCACGCTGAGATCCTGATCGATGAGGGCCGAGTCGAAGTTAACGGCCAGGTCATCATCAAGCAGGGCACCCGTGTGAACCCCAACAAGGACGTCATCCGAGTTGATGGCACCCGCATCAACGTCAACGAAGAGACACAGTACTTCGTGCTCAACAAGCCCCGCGGGATGCAGTCCACCATGTCGGATGACATGGGCCGGCCTTGTGTGGGTGATGTCGTGGCTGACCGCGTCGTGGCAGGTCAACGCCTATTCCACGTCGGGCGTCTCGATGCTGACACCGAGGGCCTACTTTTACTGACTAATGATGGCGAGCTTGCTAACCGCCTCATGCACCCTAAGTACGAGGTTTCTAAGACTTACCTGGCTACCGTGCTGGGGGAGGCCGATAAGAAGTTGGTTCGCCAACTGCGTGAGGGCATCGAATTGGAAGATGGCCTGGCACAGGCAGACTATGTGCAAATCGTGGACAAGAACCAGGGCTATTCGCTGGTGCGTGTCGAATTGCACGAGGGGCGCAAGCACATCGTTCGCCGCATGCTGAAGGAAGCCGGCTACCCAGTTCAGCGCCTCGTGCGCACCAAGCTTCACACAGTACAGCTGGGCGATATGAAGCCTGGCTCCCTGCGTGCTCTTAACTCAAATGAATTGACCAGCCTGTACAAGGCGGTGGGGATGTAATGATTTCAAATATGCCCGATCAAGGCCTCATCTTGGCTGTTGACGGCCCCTCTGGGACCGGTAAGTCCACGACGTGCCGTGCGCTGGCCAAGCGGCTTGAGGCGAAGTATGTCGACACTGGGGCCATGTACCGCGTAGCTACTCTGGCTGTACTGCGCGCAGGGGTGGACCCGGCAGATACTGAAGCGGTGATTGCCGCGACTGCAGACCTTCCCCTTGAGGTCTCCGATGACCCTGATTCCACCCAGGTTATCTTCGATGGTGAAGACGTTTCCCGCGTTATCCGTGAGGATGAGGTCACCCGCAATGTCTCGGCGGTATCGGCAATCCCGGAAGTACGTCAGAACCTTGTTGAACTGCAACGGAAGCTGTCGGCACAGGCCCACCGCGCGATTGTGGAAGGACGTGACATCGGCACTGTCGTTCTCGCGGATGCCCCCGCGAAGGCGTATATGACGGCCAGTGCCGAGGTCCGCGCGCAGCGCCGCCACGACCAGAACCTCGCCGCCGGCATTGAATCGGGTTTTGACACCGTGCTTGCCGACGTCGAACGGCGCGACGCCGCAGATTCCTCCCGCGCCACCTCGCCGTTGCGCCCGGCTGAGGACGCGGTGCTCGTCGATACGTCCGAGATGACCCGTGAGGAAGTCCTCGACGCACTCATCGCCGTCGTGAAAGAATCTGCTGCAAAGGAGGCCTCGAATGACTAATGAACCGCAGAATCCGGACCTGAATCCCGAGCAGCAGCCGGAAGAATTCGAGACGGAGTTTCATTACCCGGTAGGCAAGCTCGAGGAAGAGGTCGTGCGCGATCCGCACGGCGGCTGGGCGCAAAAAGATTTCGAGTCCGAGGACTTCGATTATGAGTTTGACGAGTCAGAATTCGATGATTCGGAATTCGGCGAGGCTGATTTCGGTGAGCAAGACGAACCGACCGAAGGTGATGCCCCACTGAGCGAGGAGGAATGGGAAGCTCTATCTCATGCCTTCGGAGTAGGCGAGGAGCACACTGAGGAAAACCTCTGCACTGTGGCCGTGGTCGGCCGCCCGAACGTGGGCAAGTCTTCCCTGGTGAACCGATTCCTTGGCCGCCGTGAAGCAGTGGTGGAGGACCATCCTGGTGTGACGCGTGACCGTGTGTCCTACGTGGCGGACTGGAATGGCCAGCGCTTCTTCGTTCAGGACACCGGTGGTTGGGATCCGAATGTCAAGGGCATCCACGCTGCCATCGCCCGCCAAGCAGAGCAGGCTATGGAGACCGCCGATGTCATCGTGTTCGTGGTGGACACCAAGGTGGGCATCACGGAAACCGATGCTGTGATGGCTCGAAAACTGCAGCGCTCCGAAGTTCCGGTCATTCTCGTCTCGAACAAGTTTGATTCGGAGACGATGTACGCAGATATGGCCGAGTTCTACGCGCTGGGCTTGGGAGATCCGTGGCCGGTATCCGCCCAGCACGGCCGGGGCGGCGCCGACGTCTTGGATGAGATTCTGCGTTTGTTCCCCGAGGAACCGCGCCATTCTTCGATTACTTCTGGGCCCCGCCACGTAGCGCTGGTGGGCAAGCCAAATGTGGGTAAGTCCTCGCTTCTGAATAAGCTGACGGCGGAGGAGCGCTCCGTCGTGGACAATGCTGCCGGCACGACTGTCGACCCGGTCGACTCCTTGGTGCAGCTGGATCAGCGGCTATGGAAGTTCATCGACACTGCGGGCCTGCGCAAGAAGGTCAAGAATGCGCAGGGGCACGAGTATTACGCTTCGCTGCGCACGCGCGGCGTGATCGACGCGGCCGAAGTGTGCATCATGCTTATCGATGCCTCCCAGGAAGTCTCCGAGCAAGACCAACGCGTTCTCAATATGATTTTGGAAGCCGGTAAGGCTCTGGTTATTGCCTTCAATAAGTGGGACCTTGTGGATGAGGATCGCCGCTACTACTTGGAGCGCGAGATCGATGAGAACCTGCGGCACCTGCCGTGGGTGACCCGCGTGAATATCTCGGCGGAGACCGGCCGCGCCCTGCAGAAGCTGGAACCCGCCATGATCGAGGCTCTCGAGAGCTGGGATCAGCGCGTGTCGACTGGTCAGCTCAACAACTGGATGCGCGAGGCAATCGCCGCCAACCCGCCGCCGATGAACAATAACCGCCTCCCGCGCGTGCTGTTCGCTACCCAGGCATCCACGCAGCCGCCGACCATCGTGTTGTTTACCACCGGCTTCCTGGATGCGGGCTACCGCCGTTACTTGGAGCGCAAGTTCCGCGAGCGCTTCGGATTCCATGGCTCGCCTGTGCGCATCGCGGTGCGCGTGCGCGAGCGCCGTCAACGCCGATGAGATGTCTGGTTAGTTGACTTTCTGATTGCTGTTGGGGCGGTGCGGCCCTCTTAACAGTACGGCGGTTACGCTGGCATTATACCCAATGAACCTGGTCATCCAGATGATTATGCTGGTGGCCGGCGCCATCATTTTGCTGAGCTGCAAGGTGGAACCGGCGAAGATCGCCTCAACTCCTGTCTTTAAAGCTGGTATGACCGCAGTGTTCTCAGTATTCGGCGTGGCCTGGATGGCAGACACCTTCTTCCAAGCCCACATCGATGCCCTGGAATCCAACCTTGGCAGCGTCGTCGAAGCCGCTCCATGGGCCTACGCTGTCGTCTTGGTTATCGTGTCTAAGCTGGTCAATTCCCAGGCTGCGGCACTCGTAGCTATTGCTCCCATCGGGCTCCAGCTAGGCATTGACCCAGCGGTCATCGTGGGCTTCTACGGTGCTGCTTACGGCTACTTCATTCTGCCGACGTACCCCTCCGATTTGGCCTGCATTGGCTTCGACCGAACCGGTACGACACACATCGGCAAATTCGTTATCAACCACTCGTTCATCATCCCCGGCGCCATCTCTGTCGTTACCTCCTGCGTAGTCGGTTCTGTGCTCGCGCAGATCCTGCTCTAAGTCCCTCCTAAATCCAGCCAATAGCTTCGGCTCGCCGTGCAGCTTCGAAGCGATTTGCTGCCCGCGTCTTCGCCATAATTGCGGAGACGTGGTTGCGCACGGTCCCGCCGCTGAGGTGAAGCTGTGAAGCGATGTCGGCGGAGCCGAGCCCACGCAGCAGTAGGCGACAGACCTCTACTTCTCTTTCGCTCAAAGGATTGTCGGGGGAGAAGAGAATATCTTGAGCAAGCTGCGGATCGATGACTCGCATACCGGAATGGACTCGGCGGATGGCATCAGCGAGTTCGTCGGGCGGGGTGTCTTTGACCAGAAAGCCATCGACACCTGCCTGGAGCGCACGCTTGACGTAACCAGAGCGCCCGAATGTGGTGACGATAAGGCTGCGGCAGCCAGTATCTGCGATAGTTTGTGCCGCATCGATGCCGTTCATGCCGGGCATTTCAATATCCAGTAGAGCCACGTCAACGCTGTGCTTAGTGACGAGTGCAGCGACCTCTGTCCCGGAAGCGCAGTCCGCTACGACTTCTATGTCCGGTTCGGTGTTGAGCAGTGCAGTGAGCGCTCCGCGGACCAGTGACTGGTCTTCGGCGATAAGAACTCGGATCGAAACTGTCATGGCTGCTGAAACTCCTTTACCTCGGTGGTGTTTTCAAGAGTCAAGAGGACAGAGGTTAAGCCGTCGCTACGCCGGATTATGAGGTCGCCGCCCGCGTCGTCAGCACGGCGGCGAAGGCCAGCAAGGCCTGTGAGGCCGGCGGCAAGCGCCTGCTTAGCGTCCTCCGTGAAGCCGCCGCCGTTATCCGTCACTTGCAAGGAGTTTTCGTTTAGGGTTACCCAGCACTCCGTGGCACCAGAATGCCGCACCACATTGGTGGTGAGTTCCCGCAGTGCCCAGGAGAAAAGATCCTCATGTGACTGGGGCTGCGTAAATGTATCGGGAAGGTGGGTTGTGATTCCGGCAGTGTCCAAGATGCGGCGGGCCGCCTGGATCTCACCGGCAAAAGTGGGGTTCTTCATCCGTGTAACTGTCGAGCGGACCTCTGCAAGGGACAGCCTTGAAAGAGCGCTAATTTCCTCGAGCTCGGCGGCTGCTGTCGACGGATCATGGTCGATCAGGCGGCGGGCTACTTCTGACTTGAGATTAATAGCCGTGAGGGTATGACCGAGGAGATCGTGAATATCTGCGGCGATGTCTTCACGTTGTTGAGCTAAATCCAAGTCGTGGCGCAAGGCGGTTTCAGTGTCATCGCGCTGGGACAAAGTGCCCAGCGTCAAGATGAGCAGCGGCCACCCGAAGAGGATGAGTGCGAAATCGATAAAGCGCTGCTCCGCGTAAAACCAAAGAGGGATACCAACTACGGCACCGGTCAGGGCAATGATGGTGGACGCTGTTTTGAGCGGTTGTGTGAAGGACACTAAGGCCCCAAGGTAGGGCGCGAAGACCACAGCCCAGGCACCGTGAGATGGAATAGCTAAAAGCGCTAGCAGTGCGAGGATGAGCCACCACGTAGCTACGCGACGCTGGTAGGACCACTCCTGTGGGTAGGAGTGCAACGTTCCGAAAGCAAGAGAATAGGCCACGCAGAAGACGACGGTGATTGCCACTGCCCAGAAACGCCGTCCTGCAGAAGTAGTGGGTTGGAAGAGGATTTGCAGCAGTACAGGAAGGAGAAATATCAGCCAGACTGCGGCGAAGGCGGCATCGCGGGCCTTGAAGCTGTGCATCATGCTCGGTCTTTGTCGCGGCTGCGAAGAAGTAAGCACGTCCCGACGAAAACCACTGTCCATACCGCGATACTAACCCATGCGTACCAGAGAGGATCTTTGATAAAAAGCTGATGGCCATTGATCATTTGAGCTCCTTCAGACAGCGGCCAACGAGCAAGAGCTTGTGCGCCGTACATGGGGGAGAAGCGTCCTACGTCAAGAAGGTTTTCCTTGAGCGGCATGAAGACGTTTCCGGCAAAGGCGAGGATGACGATGCTAGAGGAAGCAATGGACACACTGTTTTCCGATGGAATGAGCATAGCCCAAGCCATGCCGTAGAAGCCGAAGGGGATGGCGCAGGCTACGGTAGCAAGAAAAGCCAGCACCCACTGTTCCAGCTGCATGTTGGCTTTGGTCAGCGCCCCAGTGATGAAAACGGCGACGATAGGCAAGATAGCTCGAACCGCAATGTTGAGGAAGTGAGCGATTCCCAGCTGGACAGGCTGCAGGGGAGTAAGAGCCAATTGCCGGCCCCACCCCGCGCGGTTCTCTGCGATCATTGAGCCAGCAGCGCCTACAGCACCTGTGGCACCGGCATAGAGCGCCATGCCGATCATGACCATGGCAGCAACGTTTCCGCCGTTGAACTCAACGTCGCCATATTCTTGCATCGCGCCGAAGAGAATGTAGAAGATGATCGGTAGCCCAATACTAAAGAAGAGCGTTGGTAGGTCGCGGCGCAATCGCTTGAGGTCGTGACCGGCGTACCGTAGCGTGGCGGCAAGGTTGGGTGATGCCATGCGTGTGCTCATGGTGGTTGTCTCCTTAAAGATTGGCGGTAGTCGGGGATGCGTTGGAAAGCTCCAAGAAGGAATCCTCCAAGCTATGGCCAGCGATGGTGATATCGCGAGCTGCAGTTTTAGTGAGCAGGAAGCGGGCCACAGCGTCAGAGTCCCGTGTAGTGATGGTGAGGCCAGTTTTGGTGCGTTCTAGGCGGACAACTCCCGGAAGATCAGCACTCAAGAGGGAATCAGGCAGCCCATCGGGAAAGGTGGCGCGAATAATCCGGGTGGAGTTAGATTTGCGGATCTCCTCCGTGGAGCCGTCGGCTTGAACCTCGCCCTTGTTGAGCATGACGATGCGCTGGGCAAAAGAATCTGCTTCCTCAAGGTAATGAGTAGTAAGGACGATGGTCCGGCCGGATTCAGCCTCGTGGTGCATGGCCTCCCAGAAGTGACGCCGAGCCGCGGCATCCATGCCGGCCGTGGGTTCGTCGAGAAGCAATAGCTCCGGATCCCCCAACAGCGCTAAGCCGAACCTCACACGCTGTTGCTCGCCGCCGGAGCATTTCCCCACCCGGCGCGAGAGAATATCGCCTAAGTTCGCGCGCTCAATAATGTCCTTTAATGGGCGGTGGGATGGGAAAGCCGCGCCAAGGAGCTCGAGGGTTTCCTTCACCGTGATATCTGGGAGTAAGCCGCCGGATTGCATGACCGCGCCGATGCGTCCAGTCTTCGCTGCTTCCTTTGGCGAGGTGCCGAGCACGTTAATTGTCCCTGAAGTTGGACTCGTGAGCCCAAGGATGAGGTCAATGAGCGTGGTCTTGCCAGCGCCATTCGTACCCAGCAAACCGACGATTTCACCCCGTTGAATGGTGAGGGAGACATCGTGAAGCGCTGGAACAGGTTCTCGGGAGGATGCGTTGAAGACTTTGCCGACGCCCCTGACATCTACGGCCGGCGGGAGTGTAGGTGTTGTGCTCATATCTTCACGCTATGGCTGTGAAGTATTTGCAGCGTAGAAGAGGTGTCACCAATCAGTGATGACAGTTGTCATGGCTGCCGAAGGCCCGCTCCTGGCCATGGCGGAACTACTCGCCATGGCGGCCCAACAAGAATGCATCCGTACGGTACGGGATGCTCAGCGCTTGTCCGGGGCTAAACCCCATGTGCTCGTAGAGGTACCAGTTGAGGTTGTGCGTCATGCGTTCATGGATTTTCGCTCCATTGCGAAGCCAGTATGAGCGAGTATGCATGAGTGCATGCAGATCTTCGGGGCACAGCTCGTGTTCCCACGTTAAGCGAAGCTCCTCACGGAGCGTCCACGGATCGCTCAAAGCGGGATAGAAACCGGGACGGTGGATATCACCTGAATGCATGATGCGGGAGAGCCGGAGGATCCATGGGTCAGCGTGAACGTCTAGAGTATTCCACACCAAAAGCACTTTTCCCCCTGGGCGGAGCACTCGGTCAAATTCCGCACAAGCTCGATCGACATCGACCCAGTGCCAGGTTTGAGCACAGGTGATGGCGTCGAGGGAGGCGGTATCCGCAGCTGTGTTCTCAGCGGTGGCGCGCCAGCAGGGAATCCCCAGGCGTGCCAATACTCGTGCCATATCAGGGGAAGGATCGCTGGCGTAGACGACAGGATTGTGCAGTGACTCGGTCAGTTTGCCGGTTCCTGCCCCAACGTCGAGGACGGTGTGTGCAGAGGAAATAAGTTGCGATACTTCCGGCGGATATCCAGGACGAGCATCGTGGTAGACGTCGGCTCCTTGTTGGAAAGCTCGGGCAGAATGCACCCGCTGTTGAGCAGTGCCGAAGTTAGGAGATTCTTTTCCGGATGCGTGCCGGTAGCTGGGGTAATGCTCGGGTAGTGGGTGCGGAGAGGGTACGCCCAAGGAATCGGATGGGTCGGAAGGCAAAGAGCTCATGATGCCCTCAAACTTACCGTGGTGCTGCAGGTTCGTGGATGTTGGTGGGATGTTTTAAGGTGGACGAGGATATTTTCCGATAATGAATGTGGCGAGGGGAATGATGGGCGAAGATTCCGCAACGCGGCTGCGCCGGTTGCGTGCACTCGCTGGGTCTGTCGCCGTCGCGGCAACTGTCATGGCGTTGGCGTCGTGCAGCTCGCCTGAAGAGGAAGCACCTACGTCAACCTCCCCAGCAGAGTGGACAAATGATCTCGGTATCCCACTAGCTCCTATGCTGGTCGGCCCGGAGCCTGGACACACGAAGAAAGTTCGGTTGGCCTCTGGTCGGAGCTTCCTTCTCCATGTGCCTGAAAACTACACGCCTGAGCGTTCCTGGCCGGTGCTGCTATCTTTCCACGGGTATACAGATTCTCCGGAGAATATGGAGCAGTACACCCAATTCAATGCCGCTCACGCCATCGTTGCCTACCCAGCGGGGGAGAAGGCCGCGTGGGCGCCAGCCCCCTACGCTGCTACTAGCGCTGAAGAAGACCTAGAATTCGTTCGCTCTCTCGTGGATAGTCTGCGTTCTACTTACGAGGTGGACGATAACGCCATCTATGCCGCAGGTCTGTCCAACGGCGGGGGGTTCGCAGCCTTCCTGGCCTGCCGGATGCCGGGCACCTTTCGATCTGTAGCGACAGTTTCGGCGGCATATTACGAAGGAATCCATACGAATTGTTTGGATAAACCTGTCGGCCGTTTGGATATCCACGGTACAAAAGATCCCGTAGTTAATTACGAAGGCGGAGTGCGCCACGATACTGCCTATTCTTCAGTAGCAGAGGTGCTCGGGCAGGATCAGCGGCGCAATGACTGTCGAGGGGACGTCGATTCCGTGCGCCTGACAAACGGTGCCACTAGAGAGACCTGGACTGCCTGTGAAGCACCGCTACAGCACATCCGCATCGAAGGCGGATCTCACGTATGGCCGGGCGGAAACAATGACACGAAAATCGAAGTCGGACAAGGATTCGCCACCGATGCAGTACTGGATTTCTTTGGCATCCCCGGGCGCCCAGAAGGCACCGAAGAGCACGGCGTGGCCTAGGGGGCGTTACTGCGCGGTTTTGCTAGTCCAGGGTGAAGTGGTCAAAGGGCACATCGAGTGAGCGAACTCGTGCGAGACAGATATCTGCAACCGTGTCGAAGCCTGCTTGGCGCGCCGCACTGGAGGCCTCTGTGGGGGCGGGAATCTGCACCAAATGGAAAGAGCGATGGCCACCGTCCTCGCGGTTGAGCTCGACGACGGCTTGAGCGGTTGTCCCCGAGCCAGCGAAAAAATCAAGCACTACCGCGTCTGGCCCACCGGCGATGGCAATGAGGTGCTTGAGAAGCCGTACGGGTTTAGGGAAGTCGAAGACACCTGTGATGCCGAGAGCTTCTTCGGCATCGCGACGGCCTGTGCGTGTGACTCCGAATCGCTGCCCATCCAGGATGGAACGAGGTCGTGCACCCTTCTTTTCATAGTTTTTGGTGTAGACAAAACCACGCCTGAACACCAATTCTTCGTAGTGTTCAGCAACCTTGTCCTTGCCCCATCGCCAGCGAGCTACCTTTGATTTTCCTTCTGGTTGATGGGGCCAGTACTCGCGGCCGTCGGGGGCGACGATGGGGAAGTCCAGACTGGGTAGGTAGCCCAAAGTTTTAGAGTCCAATCGGACTAAGGAGTAGTTGCCCTTCTCGTCACTGTGGTTGTAGCGGGTCGAGGTCTGCGCCTCTACATCCACATTGAACCCAGGATTTGCTGGGGACTTGGCGTAACACAAGATGTATTCATGTTCTAGTACGGCATACTTCGAGTCATTCTTGCCAGTCCCGCCCTTCTTCCAAATGAGTTGGCCAGCAAAGCAATCTTCACCAAAAACTTCATTCAGAAGGAGGCGTAGATGGGCCGATTCTGATTCGCCGATTGACACGAGGATGAAGCCTGCGTCAGCAAGCGCCTCACGCGCCAGGATTAAGCGCGGCAGCATCATGGAAAGCCATTCTGCATGCCACTGCCCAAAATGCTCTGAGCGCATATCGCGGCGCTGTCGGAAGTTGTCACGATAGACAAAGTCTTTACCAGTGTTGTACGGCGGATCGATGTAGATGATGTCCGCGCGCATACCCCGCTCAATAAAGTCATTCAGTGCAGCTAGATTATCTGCCACGCTAACACTGTTAGGGGAAGAACCCCGGCCGCTGATGAGCTTTCGCTTGCTCACAGAGTCTTCTTTGGCCAGCGCAGCAGCTTGTTCCTTGCCCGGCCATACAAGCCCAAAAACCGACCCCACATCGGTGGAAGCGCGCTCTACGGGGGATGGTGCGGTGACGCGAGGGCGCGTGGCAGGAAGGCAATCAGGGGAGGAATGAGACGAAGACATCGTGGCGATTAGTGTGTTGGTTATAGAGATTAAGGACCAAGGGGGGCGTTGAACATCGGGCCCTTTACTCGTTTCCCGCGGCAAAGAGGTAGGTGCCTTCGGGTGTTGGAAGCCAGCACTGTTAGAAACAGTAAAGCAAAGGAAGGACTGTAGAAATGGGTATTTTTGACAAGGCAAAGGATGCGCTGAACACCGATAAGGGTGAGCAGATTTCGGATAGCGCACTGGACAAGGGTGCAGACTTGGCTAAGGGAAAGCTGGGCGAGGACAAGGCAGATAAGATTGACTCTGTGCGTGACCAGCTTGATGAACGTATCGGCAACCAGGGTGCTGAGGCTCCCGAGGGCGATGAGCAGAAGTAAAGACTAGCCGCCTCTCCGGCATGGTAGCCTTGGGCGACTAGGGCATGCCCAGTAGTCTAAAAAGTCCTGTCCACAAAGTGGGCAGGACTGTATAAGTTTTACACTAATGTATAGTTCAACCTGTTTTGGTTCAGTTGCGGACTGATGCGGCCAGGAAGGAAACTGAGAATATTCTATAAAGTTTCCTATCTTGCGTTTATGGAATTAGAATTGACCTATTCCTGGGTAGGCTAATGACCGTGATTACTTCAGTAGATGTGGAACACGGTAACCGCCCCTCTCGGCAGCTACTTATTGAGCAAGCCGGCCGGGTCATTGCCAAGGCGGGTATTGATGAAGTCCGCCTGCGGGAGGTTGCAGATCAAGTCGATGTGCCTTTTGGGGAAGCACGGGCACTGTTTGCATCTGAGGCTGAGCTTGTTGAAGCTACTAAGCATTCGCTCAATGAAGCATTGACCTCAGTAGTTGATTTACATCTAGAACGCTTACCTGAAAACGCAACTGCAGTGGACAAGCTCCGGGCCACAGCTCTGTCGTATTTCTCTTTTGCGGTTGAGGATCCTTCCGCCTTCGCAGCATTTACTGCGGTCCACGCAACGCCGCAGGTGGGGCTGAAGGCGGAAGATTTTGTTGACCGAGGCGGGCGCGCCGAGACGTGCCCTATAATGCGGATGCTTTTTGAGCTGACTGAAGACGCTATAAGGGAATCTGGCGGCCGAGAGGTCGATGCAAAGGGGACTCTGCTTTCAGCGTTGTCTATCTTCTCGCATTTGCACGGCGTAACGCAGCTCGCTGCTGAAGGAATCTTGCGTTACCTTTCGCCAGCAGCCAAGAAGCAGACGTTTAGTGCTGTTATGGATACTCTCAGCGTTGGTCTTTACCCATTTTTTAGGGGTGAGCGAATTGAACGCACCATTCCTTATGGATTGGTGGGGGAGCAGCCGGAAGCGCTTTTGACAAAGGCTAAGGATCTTCCACGCACGACAGAAGAAGAGCAGCGTTCAGCGCTGCTTCGGGGTGCTGTCGAGGAGATTCTTGATCGTGGTGTAACCGGACTGTACATCGGCGGAGCTGCGAATCGAGCAGGCCTCAGCGTTCAAGAGGCTGAACACCTGTTTGAAAGTGATAAGGAACTAGCTAACTATCTTGAGCGCTATCTGGACAAGATCAACTATGAGTTCATTTACCGTCAGGTGGCTGCATTGCCTGAAGATGCTAGTGCCGTATCCAAGATTAAGGCCACAGGTTATGGGTATGTCTCACATGCCCTGTATGACCCACAAGGTTTCGATACGCTGATCAAGATTGCATCTGGGCCAATCGTCCCCATGTCATTCGAAGATAATTTCCTCCCGAATGCAAACAAAGCGGTCGAGCTCGAGCGCGACTTTAGCGAGTTTGGACGAGCTTTTGGCTTCATTATGTCTCTTGTGCGCGAGGTTATCGATGAGGTTGATGGACCACGCACCCCGTGGGTGCTTTTCACCCTAGTTATTTCGGTATGGGCGGGTGCTCATGGTCTTTCCATGTTGAGCACAAAGGGTCCATTGCGTGGTTATGACTCGGACTTCATTTTTGAAGTCCTCACGCAGTATATGGATATCGAATTTGGCGGTATCATGCGAAGCCTTAGCGGTATGGCAAACTAGTTTCACTCTCGTGACGGTGCAGCGTTCCTAGTTGGCCGCAACGCTTATCACGGCTAATCTCCACTTCCTTAAGGGGAAGCGGAGATTTTTCTTCTTAGTTCTTCCGTGTGAAGTTACTTTGTGGCGGGTGAGATATGCGTAGTTTCTAGGTGCATTTGTGTGGCCGGAGGAGGAGAAAGCCCGCCGGGGTGGGAAGGCGCCGCTCCGATGCCGTCGTAGACCTAGAGCTCACCAGCCAGGCGCAGGCGCCGCATCTGGTTTTCGGTGAAGGTCCGTTCGGCCAGTGATTCGCCTGCACCGTCCTGCAGATGCACCACGACGTTAAGCCCGAGTTCCTCGAGGTCTTCTACGTCCTCGCGGTACATTGCCACCGAGCTAATGGTGCATTCCTCGGGGTTGATATCGGAGGCGAAGATCTCCTTGACTGCGTCGACGTTCGCGTGCTGGGCGGGCATAGCAAGCATGATCATGTCAATGTGGTGACTGTCCTTGACACGCTCCCAGAAGTCGACATCGGTGGCATCGCCTTCCACGACATTGAAGCCGCGCTCTTGGAGGTGGCGCACCCGGGCTGGATCATGCTCCACGCCTAAGACTTTCGCGCCATAGACCTCTGTGAGCTCCTTGTAACAGGAAAGTCCTAGGCGGCCGACCCCAAGGACCAAAGCATGGGCATCCCCCAGCTCGATCGGACGATCTTCCGGGTGAATCTTGTGCGGTGGGCGCGTAGGTAAGCGTTTGGCCACGTGCGTGGCCCGCGAGACGCTCTGTGGGTTGAAAATGGCGGAGATGACGAAGCTCAAGGATACTGCGAGAACCAATGAAAGTAGCCAGCGCTGATTCAGCCAGCCGTCTTCCACCCCGAGGGCAGCAATGATTAACGCGAATTCGGAATAATTGGCCAGGAGCAAAGACGCGAGGACGGAAGTACGGTTGCGCAGCCCTAGTGTCCACAGGATGGCCCAGTAGGCGATTCCCTGGACAGGCAAAAGCATTAGGAGCAGGCTGGCGTCAAGGAGGTGCTGCCACGTCGGGAGGCCCAGGAAGCCGATGTTGACGAAGAAGCCAACCAGCAGCAATTCTTTGAGTGTGAACAGTGAATGGCTGAGTTGTTCCGCCCCAGGGGAGCGAGAGAGAACCACGCCCATGATGAGAGCCCCCAGACTGCCCGAGAGTCCGACCCATTCGAAAAGAGCATAACCAGGCAGAAGGGCCATCACGATGCCGAATAGTGCGCCCAGCTCACCGTGGCCGAGCTTGTACCAGCGGCGCGTTGTCAATGCCAGTAGCGGCACGATGAGTACAAGCAAGAGGGCAGTCAAGCTGGGCGGCTCCCCGCGGAGAATGCTCATGAAGGCAACAGCGATGATGTCCTGCATAATGAGTACGCCAATACAGATATTTCCGTACAGGGCTTGTTCATCGCCGCGGTCCTGCAGGATTTTTAAGACCACGATGGTGCTTGAGAAGCTCAGTACCAGGGCGATGTTGACAGCTACCGAAAAGCTCGTAGGTCCAAATACACCAAGAGCCCCGAGTGCTGTAATGAAGCCCGCTCCGAGCAGAGTCATCACGAGTACATGTGCGCTGGCTGTCAGCCACACAGCTTTATCAGTTAAGGCCCTGAGATCGAGGCGTAACCCGATTGCGAAAAGCATGAGAGTAACGCCAATGTCCGCGAATAGATTTAATGCTTCGACATGCTCGACTCCGCCGGCGTTGAGCGCAAAGCCAGCGGCGAGAAATCCAATAAGTGGAGGCAGGCGCACTGCCCACGCGATGAGGCCGCAACCAAACACCACAGCGAGGTAGGTCAACAACAATTCCATGAATTGTAATAGTGCCTCAACCCAGGTTATAGCCCTAGTTAGAAACGCTCTTTAGCCCATGAGGGGGAGAAACATAGGGGCAGCGCTGCTTGGCGACGACACATTAGGCACTTTGAAGTTCTGAGTTACGGTGGACTAGCCCGCTAGTCCATCTCGGGATGGGAAAGGAAAACGTGAGAAAAGGCTGGCCAGAATCGCTCTGACCAGCCGTAATACTGTCGGACTAACAGGATTTGAACCTGCGACCCCTACACCCCCAGTGTAGTGCGCTACCAAACTGCGCCATAGTCCGCCATCGCACTATTTCGTGCAACTGCTACAGATTACACCAGCGGTATTCGCTTCGACAAATCCCAGCTCAACCTCTGTTTTAAAGGCTCTAAAACTCTCCGGTGGAATAGACCCACTGCCCGCCTTGGCGGCGAAAAGAGGAGCGCTCCCGTTGAGAGCCCTTGGCAGCTCCCTTATAGAAAGCCTCGAATTCAACGATGCCGGTCTGGTCCAAGGGGCCGCCCGCGACGGTGTCGATAATGTCGAGGCGATAAAAGCGAATGCCGGTTTCGGCGAGGTCGAGGCGCTCCGGGCGGGTTTCGGGGTCCCAGGTGCGCAGCAAATAATCCTCGTCGCCGGTGACGAAAGCGCTGAAACGCGAGCGCATCAGGGCCTCCGCTGAGGGGGCGGGTGTGCCGGTATGGTAGCGCGAGCAGCACTCGCCGAAGCTTAGGCCGGTACCGCAGGGGCAGCGGGCGGCAGGATCAAGTGGGTTAAGAACAACCATGGGCGGCTTATTCTGCAGTGGTTGCCACGGCGGTGGCGATGTCCACAGCGAGGAGGGAGTCGATGGTGGTGGAAGCGGCGGCGTCGGCAAGCGCGCGTTGTTGATCGGCACTCAGAGAAGCGGGAAGCGTCACCATACGTGTGAAACGAGATTCGGATTCTTGGCTAACCCTTACAGATACCGCTTCGAGTACCTTCGCGTCGATTTTCTGCGCCTTGCCCGCTTCTTTGATGGCCTGAGTGCTTGCCGCAGCCACAGCGGACATAAGAAGGCCTTCCGCGGTGAAACCTTGGCCTTTGCCGCCGTTCTTTTTCGTGCGGTCAGCGCTCACCGATCGGTCATTGTGGCGCACGACGACGCCCATCCTGGTTCCAACTGCCGGGATTGCAAGCGCTGAGTCCTCAGCAACTGGGGTGGGAATGCTCTCCGGAACAATGAACTGCTCCGCCCACGCCCCGATGAGGTCGGCGGCACGGGCTGCCGCGCCCTGCTTAGTCACCAGGTGATCGGCCTTATCCAAGGCGACGAGGGACTTGGGATAACGCGTGGTCCGGAAAATATTTTGCGCGTTATCAATGCCCACCGTTTGATCAATGGGGGAATGCAGCACCATGAGGGGCTTGCGCAGACGCGGAAGATAGTCCTCCGGGTTGGTCTCAGCAAGGTCTTCGAGGAAGAGGCGCGAAATGGTCAGTGCCCGGCCTCCAAGGGTGACCTCGACTTCACCGTTGGCGTCGACCTCGCCGATCTTGTCGGCGTAGTGCAGCACGGAGTGTGCAGGATCGAAGGGGGCGCCGATGGTGGCCACGGCCTTGAGGGAGCGAATGTTGTTGGCCGCGGCCAGAGCGGCAGCCCCGCCCAGTGAATGGCCCATGAGTAGCTGCGGTGCGGAATAGTTCTGTGCTAGCCAGTCAGCGGCAGCCTGGATATCTGCAACATTCTGGCTGAAACATGTGTCCGCAAAATTTCCTTCGGATTGGCCTAGGCCAGGAAAATCAAAGCGCAGGGTAGCGATGCCAAAGTTAGTCAGCTGTTTGCTCACGCGGGCAGCGCCCGGGGTATGGCGCGAGCCGGCAAAGCAGTGCGCGAAGATGGCGAAGGCTTGCGGAGGGGAGTCAGGAAAGTCGATGGTTCCGGCCATCGTGGTACCGGTGCTGGAGGGGAGCGACACGTTCACGGATTGCATGACCATAAGGATATAAGGGCGAACGCACGCCTGCGAACCGGGGTTGACTAGAGTCGATAGAAGACCTGTATGACGCACAAGGATGGAGGAGTGCTCATGGGCGCATTCGATTGGTTCTGGAAGGCAATGGGCGCGCAGTCCGAACGCAACAACAAGAAGTCGAAAGCCGTTGTGACGGCCGCAGATTCCGCGGTAGAGGATATCGTGAACCTGTCGGATGCAGAGGTTGCCGCCACCGCACGGGAGTGCGTGAAGGACGGCAAGATCGCGGATAAGTCCCGCTTCCTCGCAGCCCTAGCCGTGGCCAGCGAACGCAAGCTTGGCATGCGTCCCTTTACTGTCCAGTCCCAAGCTGTGCTGCGTCTTCTTGAAGGCGACGTTATCCAGATGGCCACTGGTGAGGGAAAGACGCTGGTGGGAGCCATGGCCGCGACGGGTTTTGCGCTGACCGGCAAGCGCGTGCACCTGGTGACAGTGAACAATTATCTAGCAGCGCGCGACGCTGAATGGATGCGCCCGCTCGTGGAGTTCTTTGGACTCACGGTGGCCCCGGTAACGGAGAAGCTCGGCCCGGAAGAACGCCGCGCGGCTTACTTATCCGACATCATCTATGCACCAGTCAATGAGCTCGGTTTTGATGTGCTACGGGATAACCAGATCACGTCCCGCGAGCAAACGGTGCAAGCGCGCGCGGATGTGGCGTTGGTGGATGAAGCGGATTCTGTGCTTGTCGACGAAGCCCTCGTCCCCCTCGTCCTCGCCGGAAATCGCCCCGGTGAGGAATCTACGGGCCACATCACCAACGTGGTTTCCCGGCTGCGAGAGGAGCAGGACTACGTTATTGCGGAGGATGGGCGCACGGTAGCGCTCACCGAGGAGGGCGCGGCACGTGTGGAGCACGAATTGGGACTCGACTCGCTCTACTCGGAGGAGAACATCGGCTCCGTGCTGGTCAAAGTTAACTTAGCGCTGCACGCTAAGGCACTGCTTATCCGCGATATTCACTACATCATCACGGACGGAAAATTGCAGCTTATCGACGCCTCCCGCGGCCGCGTAGCGGAACTGCAGCGCTGGCCGGATGGCCTCCAGGCCGCGGTGGAGGCCAAGGAAGGCCTAGAGGTGTCAGAAGGAGGGCGCATCCTCGACACCATTACGCTCCAGGAGCTCATGCGGCGCTATCCGCTAGTGTGCGGCATGACCGGAACCGCAGTGGAGGCAACAGACCAACTGCGTCAGTTCTATGACCTGCACGTCTCGGTCATCGACCGCAACAAGGAACTGCAGCGCTTCGACGAACCTGACCGCATTTATGCCTCCGTGGATGAAAAATCCCGTGCCATCGTCAATGAAATCGTGGCAATCAATAGCACTGGCCAGCCGGTACTCGTGGGTACCCACGATGTTGCTGAATCAGAAGACCTCGCCGAAGCCCTACGTGAACAGGGGATTACGGTCAACGTCCTCAACGCAAAAAATGATGAGGACGAGGCGCGCATCGTTGCGGAAGCAGGCGACGTGGGGCGAGTGACTGTGTCTACCCAGATGGCGGGCCGCGGCACCGATATCAAGCTGGGCGGCGCGGATGAGTCTGACCGTGAAGCCGTTGTTGAAAAGGGCGGTTTGGCAGTGCTCGGCACCTCGCGGCACCGCTCCTCCCGTTTGGATAACCAGTTGCGCGGGCGTGCAGGCCGCCAAGGAGATCCGGGCATGTCGCTCTTTTTCGTTTCCTTGGAGGATGACGTGGTCAAACAGGGCGGGGAAGATGAATCCTTGTCCGCGCGCCCCGATGCCGATGGGCTCATCGATTCCAAGCGCGTCCGGGACTTCATTGCACACTGCCAACGCGTGACGGAAGGGCAACTGCTGGAGATTCACGCGCAAACCTGGAAGTACAACCAGCTACTCGCGGACCAACGCATCATTATCGATGAGCGCCGTGCCAAGTTGCTCGACACTGATCAAGCCTGGCAGGAGTTGGCTGAACGGGCGCCCGAACGCGCAGCCGAGCTTGGCGACGTCCCCGCGGAAGCTCGTGAGCGGGCTGCCCGCGAGATTATGCTGTACCACCTAGATTTGGCGTGGGCCGACCACCTAGAGCTGATGGATGACGTTCGTGAATCCATCCACTTGCGCGCCATCGCCCGCGAGACGCCCATCGACGAATACCACCGCATCGCGGTGCGTGAATTTAAGGACTTGGCGCAGCGGGCAGTTGATGACGCTCTTGATACTTTTAAGACTGTGCTTATTGATTCTGAGGGTGCCCACCTCGAGGATCATGGGCTGTCTCGACCGAGCGCCACGTGGACTTATATGGTCTCTGATAACCCACTATCTGGGGGCGGAAATTCCGTGCTCAAGGGCATAGGAAACATTTTCCGCTAATGTAAATGCGCCAGAGGTGACTCGCGCGGACAGCGGAGTCGCTAATATGGAATGAGTCAACATCGATCCGACCCTTCGGAGGTAAAAATGAGCGAGAATACCGGAACGCCGGAACCGCAGGCAGAGACTACTTCTGTCTTCCGCGCTGATCTTCTCAAGGAGATGGAAAACGGCACCGCGGCGGGTTCTGACGCCTCCGTTGCCGGCGCTGAGAACCTGGCAGAGGGCCAGGCGCTGCTCGTCGTAAAGCGCGGTCCCAACGCTGGCGCACGCTTCCTGCTGGATCAGCCGACCACTACCGCCGGACGCCACCCAGAAGCAGACATCTTCCTTGATGATGTCACGGTGTCCCGCCGCCATGCCGAGTTCCGCTCCAAAGACGGCCAATTTGAGGTTGTCGATGTCGGATCGCTCAACGGCACTTACGTCAACCGTGAGCCGCGCAATGCGCAGGTGCTGGAAGTAGGCGATGAAATCCAGATCGGTAAGTTCCGCCTGGTTTTTATTGCCCCTCAATAAAGCAGTTCTAGTTAGCAGGAACTAACGGGTGCGAGGGGAGTAGGTTTATTTCGCAC
>QWCJ01000333.1_pt1 | contig 33530 bp, 29 predicted proteins | sample 1972501 | NCBI WGS metagenome assembly QWCJ01 (sample SAMN09866711, study PRJNA288562) | Human vaginal metagenome isolate term2_vaginal, whole genome shotgun... | isolation source: vagina | host: Homo sapiens | place: USA: California
TGGCGGTTGATTTTCAGCGCCATAATGGCTTCTTTGGCCTTCGCCCAGTACCGTTGCACCATGTTTCCCTGGTTCGTGTTTTCCGCCATGTAGTAGCGTTCCACGTACTGTTGACTCAAGGTGGAGGCGCCCTGTGTCGCCCCGCCGCGCGCGTTATTGAGGAAAGCCCGGGCGATGCCACGCAAATCGACCCCGGAGTTGGTCCAGAAGGTGCGGTCCTCCGAAGCCACGACCGCATTGCCAATCTGTTTGGGCAGGTCTTTCGTTTCGATAATTTCTCGGTTTACCTCAGCAAACTTGCCGATTTCGGTGGCTCCATCGGAATAGTACACGGAGGTGACTTGGGCGCGAGCAAACTCGGCCGGTTTAGGTATTTCGGTGGTGGCGTAAACGACTAGGAAAGTTGCCAATGCCGCTACCACCATCAGGATAATGAGGAACAGCAGGGTCAGGAAAAAGTTACGCACATAGTGGTGTTTGCGCCGTTTGGGGCGCACCTGTCGCACGGATTGCCCGGTTACGGTGCGTGGTCGTGCTGCCTTCGCCATGTTACCTGTCCTCGCCACAGTTTTCCCTACTCACCTCTAGCGGTGAAGCGGGGTTACCGCGCTTTGTCCTGTTCGTTCGTACCATTGTGCCATTTTTCCCACCAGTCACGCAGAACGGTAGTGGCGTTATCGTGTCCGACCGGCCCGTGTTCCATCCGATAGGCCAGCATATACCGATAGGCTTTGCCGACTTCCGGGCCGGCAGGAATCCCCAGGATTTCCATGATTTCGTCCCCGTTGAGTTCGGGGCGCACCGCGTCCAGTTCTTCTTGTGCTTTCAGCTCCCGAATCCGGTTTTCTAGGTCGTCGTAGGCGGCCGCGAGGCGGTGGGCTTTTTTCACGTTGCGGGTCGTGCAGTCGGCACGAGTCAGGCGGTGCAGGCGTTCCAGCAGGGGACCGGCATCGGTGACGTAGCGACGCACAGCGGAATCGGTCCACACTTGTTCCCCGTAGCCGTGAAACCGCTGGTGCAAAGCCACCAGGCGGGACACGTCACGAATCGTCGCCTTGTCATATTTCAAGGCTTTCAGGCGGTTGCGAGTAATCCGGGCTCCCACCACGTCGTGCTGGTGAAAGGTCACGACCCCGCCGGCCTCGAAACGCCGGGTCGCGGGCTTGCCAATATCGTGCAAAATCGCTGCCAGCCGCAGCACCAAGTCCGGTGCGGGCACCGGCCCGTCCGGCCCGGTCTCTTGAGCGATAGCCTGGTCGAGCACGGTCAGGGAGTGTTCCCACACGTCCTTGTGACGTTTGTGTTCATCTTGCATGTCCAGCAAATCCATTAGTTCGGGCAAGACCTGGTCGGCCAGTTGGGTATACACCATCAGCTCCAGGCCGCGACGCGGGGCTTGGGCGGTCATCAGGCGGGACAGTTCGGCTTGGACGCGCTCAGGAGAAACAATGCTCAGCCGTTCGCGCATCGTTTCCATCGCCTGCATCGTTTCGTAATCCACGTCAAACTCAAGTTGGGCAGCGAATCGTGCCGCGCGCATAATCCGCAGGGGGTCGTCGGAAAATGATTCTTCCGGGTCGATAGGGGTGCGCAAAATCCCGGCCGCTAAATCGTTGAGTCCTCCGGTGGGATCCACCAGCTCCAGGGTAGGCAGGCGCAGCGCGATGGCATTAACCGTGAAATCGCGACGAAACAGGTCCCCCTCCAAGGTATCGCCGAACTTGACGGTGGGTTTACGAGAATCCCGCTGGTAGTCGTCGCTGCGATAGGTCGTGATTTCGAATACGTCATCACCTTTGCGGGCTCCCAAGGTGCCGTAGTTGCGTCCCACGTCCCACACTGCGTCTGCCCACGAGCGCAGCACCGCCTCGGTTTCATCGGGACGCGCCGAAGTGGTCAGGTCCAAGTCATGGGGGGTGATTCCCAGCAAGGCGTCGCGAACCGGCCCTCCGACCAGCGCAATCTCAAAGCCGGCGGCGGCGAACACCTCTCCAAGAGGCACCACTTTCGCCTCCAGCTCACGGCGCACCGCGTCCTGCCGGCTCGCCTTCGTACCGGGCTGTTCCCCAGCCACGGCCGGGGAAGTTTGGGTCGGGAGTGCGTTTTTCGCGGTCGTTTCGGTCATGACCCTCCTTTCTGGGTACGTTTCCTCGCAATGATTGGCCTATTACCGGGACTTTTTACCGGGTTTTCAACCGGTTAGAAAAACCTCGGCACTATTTTATATAAAATCGACGTATGTCAGCCGCGCCGGAATCGAATCAGCCCGTCCCCGAGGGCTTTTACCGGTCGCGTTCGGGGCGCCTGCTGCCGATAGTGGAAGAGGTCAGCGCGGGCGGGCTGGCGGTGAAACTCATTGAGGGAAAGGTGTGCGCCGCGTTGATTTTGCGTCAAGGTCGCGCCGGCCGTCTGGAATGGCTGCTGCCCAAGGGGCACGTGGAACCGGAGGAAACCATTCCCCAAGCCGCCGCTCGTGAAGTCCAGGAGGAAACCGGCATCGAGTGCCGTCCGGTGCGTTACCTCTCCTCGATGGATTACTGGTTTTCCGGCCCGGATCGGCGAGTTCACAAGGTCGTTCACCACTTTTTGCTGGAGGCGACCGGTGGTGAGATTACGGCGGAGGGCGACCCTGACCACGAGGCCTGCACCGCGCAATGGGTGCCGCTGTCCCTGCTGGACAAACGTTTGGCTTTTCCAGCCGAACGCCGCATTGGAGCGTTGGCTCGAAAAATGTTGGGGGTGCGCAGTTGAAGGTGCGCCGGTCGATTCCGTTCATTTCCCGCGTCTTTCTCGGTTTAGCGGCGTTGTCTGTCGTGTCGCTAGCTGGCGGCACGCCCGGCCTAGCACAGGCCCAAACGGAAAAACCTTCCCCCACCCCTTCTGCGAGCCCCTGTACGTCCGCGACCAGCTCACGCTCCGCTCCCGCCTTTTGCGGATCGGGCTTCAATCACCAGGGCGTTCACCTGGAAATCACCGCGATGACCCCCATCGTGACCCCAGACACCACCGAATTGACTTTAAACGCCCTGTTGGAGGTCAACTCTGACTATGACCAAGCCTCCTCGGGCACGCTGAGGCTCGAAGTTTCGACCCAAACCCCCGTCACGCGCGAAGAACTGAACCAGTGGATGGACGCCCGGGACAATGACGCGCGTTTGCAGAGAAACCTCCAAACCGTCTCGACCCAGCGAATGACCCGCCTCACCGCGGGCAAACCCCAGCAGGTGACGCTGCGGGTGCCGGTGACTGATTTGCCCTTGGGGGGCTCGGATCGGTGGGGACCTCGGCCGTTGACCTTGACTTTTGTTCCGGATCCGGCCACGTCCGGGACGAACAAAGCGTCTGGCGCTGATTTGTCCCACATCTCCCAGGACCGGTCTTTCCTGCTGTGGGATTCCGGGGCGGCCTTTGAGCCCAGCGAGCTGCTGGCTTTCGTACCCCTCACCACCACCAAAGCTGACATTTTGGCCTCGACCTGGCCGCTGCCGAACCTGGCTGAGGTGAGCAGTACCCGGATGCAAACCGTGTGCGAACTGGCCACCGCCACCGGACTAACCCCCGTTTTCGACCCGCTCCTCCTGGAACCGGAACTGAACGGCATCAACGACGCGGCGAATCTATTGAACCTTGAAAACGGGCCGACCCAACCAGCTGCCGAAACCCCGCACCCAACCCCGACCCAGCCCAGTGTGGCCAACAGTCTGGCGGGCGGATTGTGTGGAAAACAACCCATTGCTTATCTTCCTCCGGGTGACTTTGCGGCCGCGAACACGTCTTGGTTGGATGATTCCTCCCGTTTACGCCTTGACAAAGCCGCCGCAGACTTGGCCGAAAAAGTCAGCGAAAACCTTCCCGATTACCGGGCAAACCTTTTGTTGTGGCCCGATTTCAGTCAAAAATACTTGCCGTCGGGGGACGTGGCGGGTGAAAACCTGCTGTGGGGTGCGGACCGCCCGATGATTTTGTCCCCCGATTCGGGATTCAGTGATGACCTGCGTCCTCTGTCCCATGACCCGGATGCCCGCCGTCTTATCAACTTCGTCGGCCGACATGAGGAAATGGCGATTCAAAGCCTCGGATGGACTTTGGATGCTCAGCTTTCGCGCCTTTTAAACGGGCTTCCTGCCTCTGATCCGGCCAACCAAACCGGCACTGCCAGCACGAACAAAATCGCTGCCAATGCTTCGGGCATAACGCCAGCCGGTGGCGCTGATTCACTCACCGAGCTTTCCCCGGTGGCGGCCCGTCAGTGGGCTTTGGCGCAAACCGCTGTTTTGACCCGGCAGCGTCCTTTCGCCCCGCGCCTGTTTGCGGCGGGTGCCAAGCGCGATTACAGTGCCGACGCCGCTCAAAAGGCCGTCATGGAAGGGCTTTCGCAGGCTCGCTGGTTGACGTTTCCCGCCTGGAACACAGTTCGCCCCGACAGCCCCGAAGTCGCGGGTAAAACCCCAGCTAAGCCGGTAACTGTGACTGTGCCTGACCCTTACCCGGCACCAACTGACCCAAGCATTTTTACTTCCGGCTCAACCAATCCCGACCCGAAACGTAACCTTCCCAGCGTGATTTGGTACTCCAACCCGTCCATAGCTGCGGCCAATAATCTGCAAGCAGCTGAGGCCCTCAGTGCTACCATGGCCGATCCGCAACGTTTCCAGCTCATGTTTGACGCACTTCAAGTCGCTAACAACTGTGCGTCTTGTGCGGGTTCCGCCCCTGACGGACTGATTTGGGCGACAGGCACCGCGGCAGAAAAACAGACCGCAATTGACCACGCCCGCCATCCGCAAAACCCGGCTGATCTTGACATTGCCCCGAACACGCTTGATCCTGATGTGTCCACTGCTCTACTTGGCCTGGTTCAAGCCCAACCGGCTTCTGTCATCAACCTCATCGATAAGAGCGCCCAACTGCCGATTTCCGTCTCTAACGGCTGGGACCAGGCCGTAAGCGTGCGCCTGAAACTGACCCCAACGGATACGCGCCTGCAGTTCGGTCAAGTCGAGACTCTCACGATTGCGCCCCACGCCATTGGCCAGTTCCGCATTCCCGTGAAAGCAATCGGTTCGGGAGACGTGCAGGTCACCGTGCAGCTGACCAACCCGGCGGGGCAAAGCATCGGCACGCCGGAAACTATCCAGGTGCGGGTCAGGGCGGAATGGGAGTCCACCGGAACCTATATTGTCGCGGGCTTGCTGGCTGCCGTGTTGGTTTTCGGGATAGTCCGGCGTATCGTGAAAGGCCCAAAGAACCGTAAGCTCAAAACGGGAGACAGGCGTGAGTGAAAACCCGATGAATGAACCGGTGCCGGATTCCAGCCCGAACCCGAAACAGCCCCCGCAGCTGCGCCAAGTCGCTGACGGGGTGGCAAATACGAAAACGGGCAAATCCAGCGCCATTATGGCGGCGGGAACCCTGGTGTCCCGCGTGCTGGGCTTCGTGCGCCAATGGCTGCTGGTGGTGGCCATTGGCGGCTGGCGGGCGGGATTTTGAACGCGATTCTGGTGCCCACCATCGTGCGCGCACTGGCAAACAACAGCGGTAAAGAAGGCGTTGATCGGGTAAACGCCCTGCTCACCCTCGCCTCTATCGCTTTGTTGGGATTGACTGTGCTATCGGTGGCCTTGGCTTGGCCCCTGGTGATGCTGTTCGCGGGGGGAATGCAGCCGAAACTGTTTAACCTCACCGTCATTTTTGCGCTGTGGTGTCTGCCCCAAATCTTCTTTTACGGCACTTATGCCCTGCTGGGACAGGTGTTGAACTCCCTGTCCAGCTTCGGTCCCTACATGTGGTCTCCGGTGGTGAATAACCTGGTGGGGATTGCCGGACTGGGGGTGTTCATCAACTTTTACGGCACCGCCCCGGCCCATGACTTTGATGTGTCGAAGTGGGATGCGGCCCGGATTGCCCTTTTGGCGGGTTCCATGACATTGGGGATTGTCCTGCAAGCGATTATTTTGGTGTTTCCCCTGATGCATCTCGGTTTTCGGCTGCGCGCCAATTTTCACTGGCGCGGTTTGGGTTTTCGTCACACCGGACGGGTCGCAGCCTGGGCGTTCGCGGGTCTGTTAGCCAATACGCTCATGAATTTGATTGTGGCACGTATCGCTTCGGCGGCTAACGGTGCCGGTCAGGTGGACGGTAATTTCTATCCCGGTTTCGCAATCTACCAATACGCCAACACGCTGTATATGCTGCCCCAATCCCTGGTGACAATTTCCGTGACGACCGCGGTCTTTACTTCCATGGCTCTGCACGCCACCAGGGACGACATCCCAGCTTTGGCTGGGGACTATCTGCAGGCTGCCCGGCTATCCAGCCTGTTCAACTTCCTTTTGGCGGGTATGTTGATTGTGGGAGCACTGCCGTTGGCCAATGTCACCGCCACCGCCCTGCCGCCCCAGCAGGCCCAGGCTTTGGCCGTCATCCTCATCATTTTGAGCTTGGGCATTCCGGGGCAAGTCATATTTTCCACCACCTCGCGTGCCCTGTATTCCCTGGAGGACACCCGCACTCAGTTTTTCCTGATGCTGCCCTTCCCCTTCCTGACTGCCCTTCTCGGTTTCATTGCGTATGTGCTGCTCAGTCCCTCTTTCTGGGTTCCGGTTACGGCCGCGGCCGAGCCCTTGTCCCTGAGTTCTTCGGCGCTGGTTGGTCTGGTTATGCTGCGCCGCCAGGGTTTTTCAAAAGCCGTGTTTGCCCAAGTTTTCGGTCATTACCTGCGTTTATTTGTGGCGGTAATCGTGGCGGGGATTCCAGCTTGGGTGTTGTTGACCTTCGTTATTCCTGCTCCCGACGCGAACTGGACTTACGGTGCTACTTTTGTCTCCGGAGCGTGGCGCTGCCTGGTGGTGGCGCTGGTCATGGCTCCCCTGTACTTCGCGGTGCTGTGGATTTTCCGAGTGCGGGAAGTGCGGGGATTCGCCGGGAAGCTGCGCCGGCGCTAACCCGCGACCCACTTCAGACTTTCGTGAGATATCGCGCAAATGTGTGGATTTATCCCAGTTTTACCGGGGCGGGGGAATTTCTCCATGTTTTGCCGCGGTTTTCAAACACAGGCTAAAATACATAAATAGGCTGAATTTAAGGGGGCGGCGTGGATAACACCAAGTCAAATGGCGCACCGGTGTTCCGTTCTGTCTCGGCCGGCGTTCCTCCCCAGCCCACTCCACTGTTCAATGGTTCGTCCCCAGCGGCGCAATCTGAGGAACACGTCATTGACGTGCCTGACGAAGATACCTTGACCGGTGAGGATGTTATTGACGAGGTTACCGGCAAATCCTGGGGCGCTGACCGCACGCGCTTACGCAAAGACTGGAACACTTGGAAAGCGGAAACGACCGAAGTTTTGAACACCAGCCTCACCAATGCGCGCCAGGCGGCCACTGATTACACCCCTGACCATGAGGAAGTTCCCGCTGGCGAATCGGCTCTGACCTTAAAAATCACGTTGCTAGGGTTAGTAGTGGCGGCGGTGTTGGCGCTGTTTGTCTGGTTCTGGCCGCATTCTGGGTCAGTAAAAGCCGATACTTCCCTGGATCTCTCCCCCGTCCCTGACTTGCAGGTGCTTCCCGAAGCCGAGCCGACCCCGCTGCCCATAACCGATGTGGCTTCGGTCTCGGGTTTGCCCGACGGCTACGACCATCCCGAATTGGCGGGCTTAGCGATTGACGGTAAGGCTGAGACGTCTTGGCGCACTGCCGCACTGCGGTCAGAGGTGTTGGCTGGCGGACGCGGCTACGGACTGGTGATAAACCTTGGAGACTCCCCGGTACAGGTGAAAAAGGTTGTAGTGAATTCCGCCTCAACGGGAGGCAATCTGGAGCTGCGCCAGGGCAATGCCGAGAATTTCCGGCAGGCTACCGTCCTGGGATCCCAGCCTTTGTCCTCCACAATCACCTACCATCTGGCTCAGCCGGTGGAAACGAACAGCCTGGTTTTGTGGTGTACCGAGATGCCTACCGCTGCCGGCGGCGAGTACCGTTTGAATATTTCCGAGATTCAGGTTCTCGGTTAGGTTTTTTTCGTGGGGTTTTCCCAAGTCAGGTGGCTTCCGTCACAATTCTCGCTTGGCTCTCAGCGAATTCTATCCCCTTGGTAAGGGTTCACAGCTACAATAAATCTCAGCTAACGTTTTTTACTAAAGGGAGTCTTTTTGTACGACGTCATTATTATCGGTTCAGGTCCGGCCGGTTACACCGCTGGGATTTACGCGGGACGAGCCGCCTTGAAAACACTGCTGGTGGCGGGGTCGATGAACATCGGCGGAATGCTGATGAACACGACCCTGGTGGAAAACTATCCCGGTTTCAAGGACGGGATTCAAGGCCCGGACTTGATGCAGGAAATGCTGGAACAAACTGAGCGTTTCGGGGTTGAGGTTATCTATGAGGATGCCCTGAAGCTGGATTTGCGCGGCGACATTAAGACTGTCGTGACTGATGAGGGTACTCACCAGGGACGCACGGTCATCATCGCGACTGGGTCGGGTTACCGCACTTTGGATGTTCCGGGCGAAGAGGAACACGCCGGTCACGGAGTGTCTTACTGCGCCACTTGTGATGGGTTCTTTTTCCGCAATCAACCCATCATGGTCGTGGGTGGTGGGGACTCCGCGATGGAGGAGGCCGTGTTCCTGACTCACTACGGTTCCTCTGTCACGGTGGTGCACCGCCGCGATGAGCTGCGGGCCAGCGCGGCTATGCAGGCCAAGGCGTTTAACGAAGAAAAGATTTCATTTGAGTTCGACACAGTTGTGGAGTCCATTAACGGCACTGACAAGGTGGACTCGGTCACGTTGCGCAACGTGAAAACCGGGGAAACTAAGACTGTGCCGGTCGGCGGCATCTTTATCGCCGCAGGTCACCTGCCGCGCACCGAACTGGTCAAGGATCAGCTAAGGTTGGATGCACAAGGCAACATTTTGGTCGATTCACCCTCCACGCGCACTTCCATGCCGGGCGTGTTCGCCGCGGGAGACGTTACGGACGGAATTTATCGCCAAGCGGTAACTTCGGCGGCCTCCGGCTGCCGCGCGGCCATTGACGCAGACCGCTACATCAAAGACCAAGACGCTCAGATTAAGCTCTGAGCCCGAGGAACAGTGCTTTTCCCTCGGCGCTACAGCCGGGAAAGATTACACACAAGAGAAAGGTAAATATTATGTCTAACGCCATCGAAGTGGGCGAAAGCAATTTCACGGCCGAGGTTTTGGAGTCTGACGTGCCGGTGCTGGTGGATTTCTGGGCAGTTTGGTGCGGCCCGTGCCGTCAGATGGCGCCGATTGTGGATCAGATTGCCGCCGACTTTGGGGATCGCCTGAAAGTCGCCAAGTGTGACGTTGACAACAATCCGTCTATTCAGGCTCAATACGGGGTTTCTGCCATTCCGACCTTCAACATATTCAAGGGTGGCAAGGTCGTTCACCAGATTATCGGGGGCCGGCCGCGGTCTCAGTTCAAGGCGGAAATCGAAGCCGCCCTCGCCTAATCGCAGCCAAACTGCGATTACCGCCCTTGACGTGACGCCTTCGCGTTTTTGGCGCTGAATTCGCCTCCACGTTTGCGTTTCAGCCTTTACAATGGAGGGACAAACACTACTCCGCGGTCCTTCGCTGGGGTTTCCGGCTTTACTCCTTTCTCCCGGGCCCAGCGCGGGACCGCTTTCGTATCACGGTGTGTCGCCCCGAAATTTTGGCTCAGTTTCGCGCCAGCGTAAACTTGCAGGTAACTCTCTCTAAGGAACGTGTTATGACTTCAGCTTCTGTAACGAGCCAAACCGACTGGTCGGACCGATTTTCGGTGCGCGCCAGCAACCTGCAAATCAGCGAAACGCGAGCCTTATTTGCCGTCGCCTCCCGCCCGGAGGTGGTCTCTTTGGCAGGAGGGATGCCAAACCTGAAAGACCTGCCCCTGCGTGAGATTGCGCGCTCTTTCCAGCAGATGTTTGAAAAGGACGGTGCTACCGCCATGCAGTACGGCGGTGGTCAGGGTTTGGAAGTGCTGCGCGAGCAAATCACCGACATTATGAGCTTGGAAGGGATCCACGCCTCCGCCGCCAACGTCACCATCACCGCCGGTTCTCAGCACGCATTAGACCTGGGCACGCAGCTTTTCGTGGACCCCGGCGACCCGATTTTGGTCGAAGCGCCCTCCTATGTTGGTGCTCTGTCGGTGTTCCACTCCTATCAATGTGACGTACATCACGTTTTAATGGATCAAGAGGGACTCATTCCCGAAGCCCTGGACGAAGCCGCAACCGAACTGGAAAAGGCCGGCCACCCAGCAAAGTTCCTCTATACCGTACCGAACTTCCACAACCCCGGCGGCATGACCCTTACCGAACAGCGCCGTCCGCAAATTGTGAACATATGCCAACGCCACCACCTGCTGATTTTGGAAGATAACCCCTACGGTTTGCTCGGTTTTGACGGGCACCTCTACCCTGCTCTGCAGCCTTTGAACCCCGAGGGCATTATCTACCTGGGTTCTTTCTCAAAGATGTTTGCTCCAGGGTTTCGTATCGGCTGGGCACTGGCTCCCAACCAAATTACACAAAAACTGGTGGTCGCCAACGAAACCGCCATTTTGACCCCTTCGATGGCGGCCGAAATGTCCATCTCGAAATACCTCCACGACTTCGACTGGTACGCCCAAGTAGACAAGTTCCGGGTCATGTACCGCGGCCGGGCCCGCGCCACCTTAGAAGCCCTCAAGAAATACCTTCCGGACTGCACTTGGACGCACCCGGTCGGCGGTTTCTACACCTGGGTTCATTTCCCCGAGGGCATCAACACGAACGCCATGCTGCCCCGCGCCGTCCAAAACCTGGTCGCCTACGTCTCGGGCACGGCTTTCTATGCGGACGGGCGCGGCTCTGACTACCTGCGCATCGCCTACTGCTATCCTCCCGAGGAACAAATCCGCGAAGGTATCCGCCGACTGGCTGTCACCGTGGAACAGGAAAAAGCTCTCATTGCTAACGGCGAGGAAGCCTCCGCGGTTTCCAGCGCCAAGTCCGCCTAAACCTTTTCCCGGGCCTTTCGGCCAGCCGTTCATCTATTTCGCCCCGACTGACTTTCACAAGCCCGGTCGCCTCGTTACTCGATAAGTCCATTTACCGGTTTCACAAGGGCGGTCGGGAACGTCCCGTGTTATCCCAACCTACCGCCCGGGATTGTTTCACGTGAAACAATTTCGCCGTGCTCTAAGTCACGCTCTTGGTGTTTTTGTCCCCGGCTCTGTCCGTCTCTACTCCCGGCTTCGTCATGCAGACTCTCATTTCCGTGTTGGCCGAACACGCGGGTAGCTTGTTGTGGCTGACGCTGTCTGTACGACTGAGATCGTCCGCGTGTCTGACGCACCGTCTACCTGAAACTCTGAACCAGGCACGTCCGGCGCTTTAGCGACTGGCAATAATTTTGGTAATCCGCGCTAAATCATCGGTGTCGGCAAACTCAATAGTAACTTTGCCTTTGCTTTTTCCTACTTGCAGGTTAACTCGGGTCTGCAGGACGTCTTCTAAATGTGCTTTCATTTCCATCAGGTCTGGGCTCAGCGGGGTTGCTTGCCGTTTTTTCGGCGCCGCTTTCTGGGGTTGATCTCCCACCGCTACGATTTCCTCGGTGGCACGCACCGACAAGCCTTCGGCCACAATCCGCTGGGCCAAATGCGTCATCGCGGCGGCGTCCTCTAATGCCAGTAGGGCGCGGGCGTGACCAGCTGACAACACCCCGGCCGCGACCTGTACCTGTACCTCCGCGGGCAACTTCAGCAGCCGCAAAGTGTTAGCAATCTGGGGGCGGGAACGGGAGAGCCGCTTCGCCAAGGTTTCTTGGGTGACTCCCAGTTCCTCAATCATCTGTTGGTAGGCGGCCGCTTCTTCTAACGGATTGAGGTTCACGCGTTGAATATTTTCCAACAGGGCGTTGACCCGCATCTCATCATCAGCGGTTTCCCGGATGATGGCCGGAATCGTGGTGCGTCCCGCGAGTTTTGCCGCCCGCAGACGCCGCTCCCCCATGACCAGCTCGTATTTCGGTTTCTTTCCGGTACCGATTTGCCGCACGGTGACAGGCTGCAAAATCCCGACACTGCGAATCGAGTTCGCCAGTTCCGCCAAAGCGTCTTCATCGAAAACTTCGCGCGGTTGCGCTCGGTTGGCGCTGATCGCGGCGATGGACAGTTCTTGCACCGTCATGCCCGGGACCGGCACCAGAGCCGTGTCCGCCGCGTTCGCGGTTTTGCGCTGCATCGCATCGGGACTCAACAGCTCGTGTACCTTGTCATTACCTTTAGTCGCTGTTGCTCCCGGTTTGGGTGGAACCAGCACGTCCACGCCGCGCGGCTGAGACTGCGCACCCGGAATCAAAGCGCCCAGACCACTGCCTAAAGCCCGTTTTTTCGCCATGTGTCAGTTTTCCTTTGTTGCTAATTTACCTAACAGTTCCAATGCAGCCATCTGATAGGCCAGGGAACCCGGCGAATTCTTTTCGTAAGTAATGACGGTCTGTCCCCAGGAGGGTGCTTCCGAGATGGCGACCTGGCGGGGAATGTTGGTGCGCAAAGTCTGTTCAGGATAGTGTTCGCGCACATCGCTCTCGACTTGAGCAGCCAGATTGGTTCGCTTATCAAACATGGTGATGAGGAACGCCAGCAGTTCCAGCTGAGGATTCAAAGCGTCGCGAATCTTGCTCATGGTATCAGTCAAGAGGGATATTCCCTCCAAAGCGTAGTACTCCGCTTGCACTGGAATTAATACCCAGCGGGCGGCGCAAAAGGCATTCACGGTCAACAGCCCCAGCGAAGGGGGGCAGTCAATGAGGACCAAGTGACCGGACTTGTCCGCCAAGTAGTTATTCACGGCTTCGCGCAGGTAAAAACTGCGGTCCACCTGGTCGGCGAGTTCCATTTCCACGCCGGCCAGGTCCACGGTGGCGGGTACCACCAAAAGCGATTCCTGTTGCGGGCAAGGCTGGGCGACTTCCGCTAGGGTGGATTGCCCGGTGTACACGTCATAAAGCGAAGGGGTGCCTACGTGGTGGGCGATGCCCAGGGCGGTCGAGGCGTTGCCTTGCGGATCGGTGTCAATGACCAGGACCTGCACGCCGCGCTGAGCCAAAGTCATAGCGATGTTGACCAAAGTGGTCGTCTTACCGACCCCGCCCTTTTGGTTGGCGACCGCGACGACCTGATTGTGGCGCAGCTGGGGAGTATCCTCAGAAGCAATGGCCTGGCGCATCTCCATGGATTTGCGCAGTTCACGAGCGATGGGGGTTTCGTTCTCGGAGGTCGGGACGCGCGGACGTAGGGTCCGGTGAATAGAATCCGGACGCTCGCTGTGATGGGGTACTACGACCTTCGGCCGTTCGTTTTCTGCCACCATAAAACTCCCTTCTTTCCTCTCCAGTCTACTTCATGGGGGGACGTAAAAAAATTCACCTTCGACGAAAACTTATCCACACGCTATCCACAAGATATTCCGCGTGGTTGCGCCGGTTGACAATTGTTTACACAGGTCAAGCACGAGGCCAAAAATACATTTTTGCGAGGCAAATTTCACAAACCAAAAGTGGTAATAAACTCCTCTCGCGCCGCCGCCCACACATAACTATGCTGGCAAACGCCGGCACAAAAATGTTTCACGTGAAACAATTGCTTATTTCTTAACCAGTCGAACCACGCGGGTCGGTTCTCCGGTCAAGGGGGTTGCGACGGTTAAAACCTCGGGCAAAGACACCTTTTGTTTGGCAAAGACATAGTTAGCCTTTGCTTTGTCAATCTCTGCTTCCACCGAAGCTCCCTTTAAGAACAGCATCGTACCGTGCTTTTTTACCAACGGCGCGGTCCAGCCCAGCAAAGTCGAAAGGTTACCCACCGCCCGCGCTGTCAGGTGCGAAAACGCCTGTTTACCGCGAAACTCCTCTGCACGAGCGTTACAGATCCGCACGTTATCCAGGCCGAGTTCTTCGACACAAAACTGCAGCCACTCACAACGGCGTGCCATTGACTCTATCAACGTCAGGCTCAAATCCGGCCGACCGATAGCCAGCACCAAACCGGGCAGCCCCGCGCCGGAACCGACGTCGGCGACCTGGACGCCCTCGGGAAGGAACTCGGTGAGTACCCAGCAGTTCAAAATGTGTCGGCTCCAGATGCGTCCCGCCTCTCGGGGACCCAGCAAGCCCTGTTCTAAACCCTCATGGCTGAGCAAGTCTGCGAAGTAGCGCATCTGATCAGCGCTGGTATCAAAGACTTCGGCAAGGCCGTGGGGTTCGGGTTCAACCGGTACCTCAGCGAGCGCATCTTCGGCCAGCTCATCCGCAGCTAAATCTGTCACGGTATGTCTTTCCGCCAGACTCTATCGGTTAATCTTCGTCAGCCGAGACGTCCGGGTCCTCGTCAAGAGGTGCATCGTCTGAGTTATGCTCGTCATCCGCTATGCCATCGGCAGCATCGTCGAAGTCTTCCAAAGGTTCGTCCCCGAAGTCCTCTTCGTCGTCACCCTCATCGAGGGACAGTACGACGTAACGGTTGGGCGCGAGTCCCTCGGATTCGGAATACAGCCCCATTTCGGCGGCTTTGTCGTGACACACCTTGCGTTCAAAAGGATTCATGGGATTGAGCTGGACCGGCTCACCGGTTTCCTGCACTTGCGCACCCAAGCGTTCCACCAGTTCCTGCAGCTCAATGCGACGATTGGAGCGGTAGCCCGCAATATCAAGCATGAGCCGGGAGCGTTCCCCGGTCTGGGACTGCACCGCCAGGCGGGTCAGTTCCTGCAAGGCTTCCAGCACTTCGCCGTGCCGGCCAATCAGCCGTTTCAAACGACGATCCGGCTCGGCATCGCCTGTAACGATTTCGACCAGGGCGCGCCCGTTCTCAACATCAATCTCGATATCTCCGTCCAAATCGACGATATCCAGCAGTTCCTCTAAATAATCAGCGGCCAAGTCGCCTTCGTTTTCCAGTCGCTCCATCTTGGAGCCGCGATTGGCAACGACTTCGGTGCCTTCTTCGATAATGTCCAAATCATCCATAGTTTCACTCATGTTTATGTTCCCTCGTTTCCCTCGGCGGCTCGCTGCGTCGTGCCGCCTAAAAAATTTCGTGTCTATCGGTTCCCTTGCTTCTTCTTTGACTTCTTTTTCTTAGCTTTGCGTTCAGCTGCACGTCTTTCAGCTTGTTTAGCAGCTCTTTGGCTGGCGGTCAGCCCATCCTTGCCGACCTCATCCGGATCTGGTTCCGCCTCGGCGCTGGCCTCGGCCTTGTCCTGATCGAACTGGGCGCGATATTCCTCCCAGCCCTTCTGGCCGGGCTGCATCCGCTGCTGCCTGCCGCCTTTGCCTTGAGCGTCAACCGAACCGAAGTTAATCTCCTCCAACCCCAGCTCCATCCGACGCTTCTCTAACTTGTGAATATGGGCCAACCGGGCTTCCCGCATAGCCACCTGAACGCCCTTTTGATTGAGCCCCACCTCGTTAAGCTCAATCCTTTCCAGCTCGGCGTTCAGTTGTTTTTCCTGCTCAGAGCGGTATTTTTCAAACTTCTGTTCGTGCGCGTCGGCGCGCCACCGGGCGGCAGCCGACCCACGAGTGGGGTAGGCCCGAATCATAAAGTACTGCTGCACCAAGCTCCATGTGTTTGAAGTCACCCAGTAAATGAGCAGTCCCACCTGCACGACCGGGCCGGTGAACAGGTAGACCAGGGGCATGAAGTACATCATGGACTTCGTGGACTTCACCATCGGGTTATCCGAATGCAACTGTTCGTCACTCATATTCTTCATCGAGAGGAGCGCCGTCTGGACAAACATGGTCACGACCAGGTAAGCCACCATAATCCCGATGACAATCTTGGTCTGCATGGTGGAAGTCGGACCGAACATGGTCTGACCCAAAGATTCACCAAAGAACGTGGAATCCCACAACGCTTTGGCTTGCTCCTGACCCATCCCGCCGCGGTCAGTTCGGGCTGAGCCAGGCTCATGGCGCGCGAAGCCTTAATCTGTTTAATAAACAACGGCACGATAATCAGTCGCACCACGATAGTCATCCCCACAATGGCCAGCACCCAACCAATACCGGCACCGGATTTTATCCCGAACAGTCTCAGCATCTCGTGGACACCGCGCAGAATCCAGCCCACCACCCACATGAAGGGGTACAAAATCTGATCATAGAGGGACAGTTTGGCTTCCCCAGCAGCCGAAACCAGGCTCAGCAGCATGACACCACTCCTTCTTTCGTTTCCATAGTTTCCCCTCTCGCCCCGGCGGTCCACAGTGAGTTCTGACCGGGGAAAAAGCCATAAGTTTGGGCACTGACACTGCCAGGTTCGGTCCACGGATTGGTCCAGGAGCCTTTGACCGGAGGGTAGTCCACGCCTCCGTCAGAGTAGGGGTTGCACCGTAGCAGCCGCCACACGGTCAGCGCTGAGCCTTTCCAAAATCCGTGTACTTGCAAAGCCAGGTCCGCATAGTGCGAACAGCTGGGATAATACTTACACACCGGCCCGAACGCCTTTGACAAAGTATGTTGATAAATATGTATCAGCAAGCGCGCCAGATTCACCGGCAGGTGCCATCCCCACCGCCATACTGCCTTGCCTGTTAACACCGCATCTATCCTAACTTTTAAGGTCTACCCTCGCGGGAAACTCGATGAACCGGGCTGTGGGAAACCTGAATGGGCTGGTGACGTTTGCGAGCCATCTTTTGCAACACCACCCCGACTTGGTTTTCCAGCTGGGAATAATCCACCTCAGCGATGCCAGCTTTGGCATAAAACACGTTTACAGAACCCACCGGAAACTGCCGAATGCGGCCGCGCACCAAGTTACGCAAGCGACGTTTAATGAGGTTGCGTCCAGTAGCGTGTTTCACAAACCGCTTGGCTACGACAAAACCGATGCGAGCCGGTTCGTCTCCTGTACCAACATATTGGTGTAACACCAGGTTAGGGCTGTGAGCGTGGCATCCCTCGCGCATCGCTAGGCGAAAGTCCTCAGCGCGGGTCAGCCGGTTAGCCTTGGCCAGCATCAGAGTGGGCTTAGACCGCCAGACGCTTCCGGCCGCGACGACGCCGAGCGCTGATTACCGCCCGTCCCCCACGGGTGGCCATACGATTTCGGAAGCCGTGCTTGTGGGCGCGGCGACGATTATGGGGCTGATAAGTCCGCTTAGTCACTTTTTTCTCCTGAAAAATAATCCCGGGCAAACCCGGGCCGCAGTCAAGTCATAAGACGAAGCTCTAATTTATCCCAAATGTCAGGTTCCTTGCAAATTAGCGCAAAAGTCCCCCCGAGCGCACCAGCCAGGAAAAAATTGGAAAACTTGCATGTAACTGCACCTCATACCGAAGTTACACCGTTGTAACTTTGTCCACAGGCTGTGGATAACTTTGTGGATTTCACTAAAGAGTGGCAAGATTTATTCAGTTTTATCTGGATGGATTTCGAGCCAAGGAGAGTACTTACCGTGGACGATGCGGCCTGGGAAATCGGCACCAACGCCGACCTTGGACCAGCCGATTTTTGGGTCAGAGCCCTGCAAAACCTCAGTGCTTCGGGCAAAATCGGGGACTTCGACTTGGCGCTCATACGCCAATCGAAAGGTTTGGGCGAATCCGGAGACGCGGCAGTTTTGGCGGTGTCCAGCAACGACGTCAAGACCATGATTGAGTCAAAGTACTACGACCTGTTTAAATCCACGTTTGGTGAGGTCCTGAACCGTCCCATCAATAACCTGATTGTGACGGTGGACGAAAACCTGGGTAACACGGCTCCTGCACCCCAAACTTTTGAACCTGCTCCGACCCCACCCGCCTCGCCGAGCGCACCCGCCGCTCCCGTGTGGGAACCTGGGGAAAGCCACCAAATGCTGCACATTGACCAAAACACGGGACTGAACCCGACCTACACTTTTGACTCTTTCGTCATCGGTTCCTCGAACTCGTTTACCGCCGCGGCTGCGGAATCTGTCGTGGCCTCGCCGGCAAAAGCCTACAACCCGCTGTTTATCTATGGTGGTCCAGGACTGGGCAAAACCCACCTGTTGCACGCCATCGGTAACTACGCCCTGGAGCTGTACCCCGACTCGAAGGTGAAATACATTTCCTCCGAGGAATTCACCAACGAGTTCATCAACGCCATCGCCTCTCAGACTTTCGCCGATTTCCAGGCTCGTTACCGGGAAGTCGACTTCCTGCTCATCGACGATATCCAGTTCCTGGCCGGTAAAGAACAAACCCTCGAAGAGTTCTTCCACACCTTTAATACGCTACACACCGCGCAAAAACAGGTCGTCATCACCTCCGACGTGGCTCCCAAAGAGCTGAAAGGCTTCGAGGAACGGGTCCGTTCGCGCCTGGAGTGGGGTTTGATGGCAGATATCCAACCCCCCAGCCTAGAGACGCGCATCGCGATTCTGCGCCGAAAAGCCCAGGCCGGAAGCCTGCAGATGCCCGACGATGTGGCGGAGTTCATCGCCTCTAACGTCGATTCGGACATTCGCGCCCTAGAAGGTGCGTTGATTCGGGTCACGGCGTACTGGTCGCTCAACCACGTGCCTGCCACCATAGAAACTGCGAAACTGGCGATTCGCGACCTGATGACCGGCAAGGGCGCCAAAGAAATCACTCCCGAAATGATTATTGACTGCACCGCCCAATATTTTGCGTTGAAGTCCGAAGACTTGCTCTCCGCCAACCGGTCGCGCACCGTGGTGGGGCCGCGCCAAATCGCCATGTACCTGTGCCGAGAACTGACCGATTTGTCACTTCCCCAGGTCGGAGCCGCTTTCGGGGGTCGCGATCACACGACGGTCATGCACGCCAATAAAAAGGTCGCAGCCTCCATGAAGGAAGACACCCAAACCTTCAAGTCGGTTTCCGATATTTCCGACGCGGTCCGCCGTGCCACCCGCGAATCCTAGTTCCACTGCCTTTCCAACAGTTTTCCGTCTCCTTCTGCCTTTGTTGTTCTGTGCACAAGGTCGGTGCGGACAGTATTTCTCCAGGTCACGAGGTGCGTGGGGGAGGTCGCGGGTGAAAATTAAGTTGGTTTATGCGGTGTACCTGTTTTAGGGTCGCGGGGTTCCTATCGTGTTTAATGCCACTTTCACTAAACAAAACGCCGGAGACCGGGAGGGGAGCGGGGGGAGGAACCCGTACGACGCTGGGGAGGGGGCCCTATCGCGGCGAGAGCGTAGCGGAGACGCGATGGGGGAGGGTGCTCCCTCGATGTCGCTAGGGTCCTCCCCCGCGACCCCGAACGGAACGGCACACAACCACACTTGCGACCACTCTCGCGACCCCGACCCGAAACCGCGCAAAACCGCACAAACCCCCACGTCATACCTCTCCTGCTGACACATCTAAGCCAAACTCGCGAATGTGGACAAAACTGGGGATGAAAGCGGAATTTTTCGGGGATTAGCTGTGGAAGAAATTGTGGACAGCATTTAATTCACAAGCCCGCCGATTTTGTCCCGAAAGTTATCAACTGAACTACAGATTTGTGATTCTGAACCGGCGCCTAGGAAAATCGGGTTTTACACAGAATTCACAATGGTGATGATGGTAATTAATTTTAAAAATTTTACGACCTCCAACCATCATCAAAGCCTCGGCTCGGCCCGTGAACCCCGCTCGCTTGTCGGCAAAATCTGCAACTTGCGGGAGTACTCAAGAATGCCGTTTTAGGCTAGAGTTTGTATAACAACATTTAGCATTCGGGAGGAATTTCATGGAACTCGTGTTGAGACGCGACACTTTAGCAGAAGCTGTGGCATGGAGTTCCCGGTCGATTTCGCCTCGTCCGGCGGTGGCGGTGCTCTCCGGGGTACGCATCGAAGCGCGAGAAGACGGGGTCGAGTTTTCCTCCTATGATTACGAAGTTTCTTCCCGCGTGACGGTCGCGGCCGAAGACATCGTAGAGCCCGGTGTGGCGGTAGTGGACGGCAAACTGCTCAGCGAGACGGCACGAGCCTTGCCGACCAGCGCCGACCTGGTGACGTTCGCGACGGAGGAAAACTACCTGCACATCACTTGTGGTTCCTTCAAACAAAACCTCATCATGATGCATTCCGAGGAATATCCGCCATTGCCGCAGTTGCCTCCCAGTGCCGGGAAGGTCGATGCCGCCGCTTTTGCTCATTCGGTTTCACAAGTTGCGGTGGCCGCCTCTCGTGACGAAACGTTGCCGCTGTTGACGGGCATTTCCTTGGAGGCGCGACCGGACAAGCTCTACCTCTTGGCGACTGACCGTTACCGGATGGCGTTGAAGGAGATGCCGTGGGTCGGTGGCCAGGGCGGGGACCAAGACCTGGTGGTGAAAGCCAAGAACTTGAGTGATGCGGCAAAGAACATTGCTACTGCCGGTGATGTCGAAATCGCGGCAGGTTCCGCCAACAGTCCCGCCTCCCTCATTGGTTTGAGTGCGAACGGACGCGTGTTTACCTCCCAGATTAACGACGGAAACTATCCTGACGTGCGCCGACTGTTCCCCGAACCTATTAATGTTACGGCCGTGGTAAAGGTCGATCAGTTCATTGAGACCGCCAAACGGGTGGCGATTGTGTCCTCGAATCTGTCCAATCAACAGATTTCTCTGCGTTTCACCTCCGGTCAGCTGGAGTTCCTGGCGGGTAACGGCGGGGAAAACAGCGCCAGCGACACGATTCCCGCCCTGTTGAACGGCCCGGACATTGCGGTATCTTTCAACTCACGAATGCTGCTGGAGGGCTTGGGCGCTATCGATGAACCCTATGCGCGTCTGTCGTTCAAAGATGAGGCGAAACCTGTGGTCATCACCGGTCAAAAGGACGAAACTGGGGACGACAACCTGACGTTCCGCTACCTGATTATGCCCATCCGCACCAGCATCTAAAAGTTTTCTTCACAAGGGGTAGGCCAAGAGAGGTTTTTGGGGGGCGCGTGTTTGTTTCCGACCTGGCTCTGGACTGGTTTCGTTCCTACCGTCAGGTGATTGTGCACTTTCCAACGGGAGCCAACGTCTTTGTCGGCGCCAATGGGCAAGGCAAAACGAACTTGTTAGAGGCGCTAAACTACCTGGCGGTGCTGGCTTCGCACCGGATTGGCACGGATGCGGGTCTGATTTTTCGCGAAACCGGAGACACGGCCGACCCTACTGCGCCCACGCGCGCGGGCGTTATTCGGGCCCGGATTCACCCCGGTAGTGACATTGCGAACCCGGACGCTAACGGGGAACTGCTAGAGATTGAACTGTTGGCCGGTCGGGCCAACCGCGCCATGATAAACCGGCATAACGTGCGCCCGCGCTCCCTGCTGGGACACCTCTCGACCGTGCTGTTTGCCCCCGAAGATTTACAGCTGGTGCAAGGCGACCCCGCTGCCCGCCGCACGTTCTTGGACCGTATCGCCATCCAGCTGCGCCCCGCCTTGGCCGGGGAGTTGAGCGAATACACTAAGGTTGTCCGCCAACGCGGGGCTTACCTGAAAGACCTGGCGAAACGCCGCGCCCCCATCGATGAAATTCAGCTGTCTATCTGGGATGATGCCCTGGTTCCGGCGGCGGTGGAAATCATGAGCGCGCGGGCGTGGGTCATCGACCAGTTGGGCGCGCACCTGCCCCAGGTGTATGCCCGAATCGCCGGACACCCTGCCCCGGTGGGGCTAACCTACGCGGACAGTGTCACGAAAACTCTCGACCTGCCCGCCAGCGAACAACAAAAACTGTGGTCAGACCCGGATTCATTGACTGCCGCGTTTCGCCAAGCCCTGCAGCGGCGCCGTGCCGATGAGGCTCGGCGCGGAGTCAACCTGGTCGGTCCGCACCGCGACGAACTGGAACTAGCCTTGAACGGCTTGCCGGTCAAGGGGTTTGCCTCCCACGGCGAGTCCTGGTCCTACGCTTTGAGCCTGCGTCTGGCGGAGTTTTCCCTGCTGCGCGACAACTTTGCTGACGCCCCAGTACTGCTGTTAGATGACGTGTTCGCTGAACTCGATGAACAGCGCCGCGCCGCCCTGCTGTGGGCTATCGACCAGGCTGACCAGGTGTTTTTGACCTCCGCCACCGGAACCGAAATCCCCGACGCCCTGCACGCCGCGTTCTACCGCGTCACTTTGGATCCTCAAACTCGTGAGAGCAACGTAGAGACCCTCGGTCAGGGCGCGGCACCGGATTTTTTGCAATAATGGCAGGATAATGGCAGGACAGTTACCGTCAGTAGGGGAGGGCTCGCTCGTGGCTAAAGGCATCGACTATTCCGGGTTGTATCCCGTCATGCATTCCCCCCTGCCGCGCCGCGCCGTGAAACGTTACCGGGAACTCATGTTTAGCCAGGGCTTTTACCCCCTCACCGGGAAAGTGCGTGGGTTTGTAGCCGCTGAGCCAGAGGCCGAGAGTTTGAGCGAACGGGAATGGCTGGATCGCGAAATCGCGAAAAAATATTACGCCGACCTGGCCAAAAGCCTCGATTCCACACCTCAGCGGATAGAGCAGTTGGCTGCCCTGGGACCGGCCACCGCCAGTTTTACGGACCTGTCGCGCCCCTCCCGTAACGACCCGCAGCAGGCCGGGTTTTTGCTGGGACATCTGGCTCAGCGTATGGGGTGGCAGACTCCGCTAGAGATCGCGGACGTGAAAAAACGTTGGGACGAATATGTCGGTGCCCAGGTCGCGGCTCATTCCACGGTAGAGAGTTTTGAGGGGGGTAAACTCATCGTCCGTACCGATTCCACTGCTTGGGCCACTCAGCTGAAATTTTTGCTTCCCGAACTGCTCAAACAACTGACCCGGCGGCTCGGGGCGGGAGTGGTGAACCAAGTCATTATCCGCGGTCCCCAGGTGCCGTCCTGGAACCACGGACCGCGCAGTGTTCCGGGACGCGGACCGCGTGACACCTACGGATAAAACCGGGCCAACCGGCCTGATGCCAAAACTTGTTGAAACTATAAAGTCGGGATTTACGGCCCGCAGAACCCGCACACCTAGTTGCTCACGAATTACACATAAAACGTGTTAAATCAGTCTTTACGCGTCTCTAAAGGGCAATCGCCAAAAAATTCGATAGGATTATAGTGGCGAAAAAGCCGAAAAAAGGAGACACAAACGTGAGCGATTTTGAAACGCCCGAGGAGCACTATGACGCTTCTGACATTAAGGTCCTCGAGGGCCTGGAAGCAGTGCGAGTCCGGCCCGGTATGTACATCGGATCCACCGGAGAGCGGGGCTTACACCACTTGGTTTATGAGGTGGTAGACAACTCGGTCGATGAGTCTTTGGCTGGGTACTGTGACCATATTGAGGTGACTTTACAAGCTGACGGCGGGGTGCGGGTGGCTGATAACGGCCGCGGTATTCCGGTGGCGGAACACCCTAGTGAACACCGCCCCACAGTGGAAGTCGTCATGACGATTCTGCACGCGGGAGGCAAGTTCGGCGGCTCGTCTTACGCGGTGTCCGGCGGCTTGCACGGGGTCGGCATTTCGGTGGTAAACGCCCTGTCCACCAGGATTTTGACCACCGTGAAACGTGACGGTTACGAATGGCATATTGAGTTTGGCGACGGGGGCAAAGTCATCCAGCCGCTGCGTCGCGGCGAACCCACCGATGAAACCGGGACTGTTCAGGTGTTTTACCCGGATCCGGATATTTTTGAAACTGTCGATTTTGACTATGAAACCCTGCGGACCCGTTTCCAACAGATGGCTTTCCTGAACAAGGGACTGCGCATCACCCTTACTGATGAACGCCCCAACGTGACTGCGGAAGGCGATTTCGTGACCGGAGACCAGGAAGGGGAGGCGGATACTCCCGAGGTCGGACGTCGCTCGGTGTCTTACTGTTACGAAAACGGGTTGCACGACTACGTGCATTTCATCAACACCACCAAGAAATCTGAGGTTATCCACGAGGAAATCATCGACTTTGAGTCCAGCGTGGAGGACACCGATAACGCAATGGCGCTGGAAATCGCCCTGCAGTGGACCAGCGCGTATTCCGAATCCATCTATACCTACGCCAACACCATCAACACCACCGAAGGCGGCACCCACGAGGAAGGGTTCCGCGCGGCTCTGACCTCACTGATGAACAAGGTCGGGCGGGAAAAAGGCTTCATCAAGGACAAAGACGAGAACCTTTCTGGCGACGACTGCCGCGAGGGCTTAACCGCCGTGATTTCCGTGAAAATCCGCAACCCCCAGTTTGAGGGCCAGACGAAAACGAAACTCGGTAACACCGAGGCTCGGACTTTCGTACAGCAAACCGTATATTCCCAGCTGGGGGACTGGTTCGATGCCCACCCGGCGGAATGCAAGGCGATTATTTCCAAAGCCCAGTCCGCTCAGCAGGCCCGTAACGCGGCGCGGAAAGCCCGGGACGCGACCCGGCGTAAGACCGCCTTGGATTCCTTCTCAATGCCCGGCAAGTTGCGGGATTGCTCCAGCCGGGACGCTTCCGAATGCGAAATTTTCCTGGTCGAGGGCGATTCGGCAGGCGGTTCAGCGGTGGCGGGACGCGACCCGGCTCACCAGGCTATCCTGCCGTTGCGCGGCAAAATCCTCAACGTAGAAAAAGCCCGGCTGGACCGCGCTTTGGACAACAAGGAAATCCAGTCCCTCATCACCGCTTTCGGCACCGGTATCGGCGAAGATTTCGACCTATCGAAACTGCGCTACTACAAGATTGTGCTGATGGCAGATGCGGACGTGGACGGCCAACACATCACCACCCTGCTGCTGACCCTGCTGTTCCGCTATATGCGTCCGCTCATCGAAAACGGTCACGTGTTCCTGGCCACCCCGCCGCTCTACCGCCTGAAGTGGTCCAACAAACCTCACCAGTTCGTCTATTCCGACAAGGAAAAGGAAAAGCTGGTCAACTTGGGCCTGGACTCTGGGGCGCGAATGCCCAAGGAGGGCGGGATTCAACGCTACAAAGGCCTGGGCGAGATGAGCGCCCAGGAACTGTGGGAAACCACTATGGATCCCAGCGTGCGACTATTGAAACAGGTCACGATGGACGAGGCCGCTTCCGCTGACGAAGTATTTTCGCTGCTCATGGGCGAGGACGTGAGTTCGCGCCGCGCCTTTATCCAACGCAACGCCCAAGACGTGCGGTTCTTGGATATCTAAGCGAACGACAACCACAAGCCACGGTGAAACTTTCACCAAGCTATTGAAAGACAAGGGAAATGGCTGATAACCAAGACAACAACGATTCCGAAGTGGACGACATCATTCATCCCGATGCGCCCGTGATTACCGAGGCGGAATCTACCCGCGTCATGCAGGTGGATTTGGAAAAAGAGATGAAAAAGTCCTACATGGACTACGCCATGAGCGTGATTGTGGGCCGCGCCCTGCCCGATGTGCGCGATGGGCTGAAACCGGTACACCGCCGCGTTATCTACACCATGTATGACGGCGGTTACCGCCCGAACGGCGGGTATTCCAAGTGTATGCGCGTGGTGGGCGACGTTTTGGGTCACTTCCACCCCCACGGGGATTCTTCGGTCTATGACGCACTAGCCCGGTTGGTGCAGCCCTGGTCGTTGCGTTACCCCTTGGTGGCTGGTCAAGGCAACTTTGGTTCCCCCGGTAACCTCGGACCGGCCGCGCCTCGGTACACGGAATGCAAGATGGCCGCCCTCGCCATGGAAATGGTGCGTGACATCGACGAAGACACCGTCGATTTCATGGACAACTATGACGGGCGCTCCCAAGAGCCGACCGTGCTGCCCAGCCGGATCCCTAACCTGCTGATTAACGGGTCGGAGGGTATCGCGGTGGGCATGGCGACCCGGATTCCACCCCACAACCTGCGGGAAGTCGCGGACGCTGCCCAATGGTATCTGCAAAACCCCGAGGCGACCCGCGAAGAATTACTCCAGGCCTGTCTGCAGCGCATCAAAGGCCCGGATTTCCCCACCGGCGCCACGATTCTGGGTCGGCGCGGGATTGAGGAAACCTACCGGACCGGCCGCGGTTCCATCACCCAACGCGCGGTGGTCAACGTGGAGGAACTCAACGGGCGCACCTGCCTGGTGGCGACCGAACTGCCCTACCAGGTCAACCCCGATAACCTGCAGGTTAAGATTGCTCAGCTGGTCAAAGACGGCCAGTTGCAGGGCATTGCGGATATTCGTGACGAAACATCGGACCGGGCCGGAACCCGGATTGTGGTGGTGCTGAAACGCGACGCGGTTCCGAAAGTCGTGCTGAATAACCTGTATAAACGCACCCAGCTGCAAGATTCTTTCCCCGCCAACATGTTGGCGCTGGTTGACGGGGTGCCGCGGACCCTGTCTATTGACGGTTTTGTCCACTATTGGACCGCTCACCAGGTCGATGTCATCAAACGCCGCACCGCTTTCCGGTTGGCGAAAGCCCAGGAACGGCTGCATATCTTGCAAGGCTACCTGGCGGCTTTGGATGCGCTCGATGAGGTTATCGCGTTGATTCGTCGTTCTCCGACCGCAGAAGATGCTCGGGTCGGGTTGATGGAGTTCCTGAAGGTTGACGAGGTTCAGGCGGACGCGATTCTGGCTTTGCAGCTGCGTCGGTTGGCCGCTTTGGAACGCCAAAAGATTTTGGACGAACACGCCGAATTAGAGGCGAAAGTCGCCGACTATGAAGACATTTTGGCTCGCCCCGAACGCCAGCGTGCCATAGTGTCTGAGGAGCTCGGCGAAATTACCGAAAAGTGGGGCGACGAACGCAAAACCACCATAGTGCCTTTTGATGGGGAAATGTCGATGGAAGACCTCATTCCCGAAGAAGACGTGGTGGTCACCATCACTCGTGGCGGGTACGCGAAACGAACCCCGGTCGACGCTTACCGGTCCCAGCATCGCGGCGGCAAAGGCATTAAAGGCGCGACGCTGCGCGAGGAGGACCAGGTCGAGCACTTCTTTACCACTTCCTCGCACGACTGGCTGCTGTTCTTTACGAACTTCGGGCGGGTCTATCGGGCGAAAGCCTACGAGATTCCCGAAGGCGGACGCGACTCGAAGGGTCAGCACGTGGCGAACCTGCTGGCTTTCCAACCCGAGGAACGTATCGCCCAGGTCCTGCAGGTTTCCTCGTTCGAAGACAAGGATTATCTGGTGTTGGCGACGCGGCTCGGGTTCGTGAAAAAGACTCGGCTGACCGATTACGACACGAACCGAACCGGCGGGTTGATTGCGATCAAACTGCGCGAGGATAGTGACGGTGAGGCGGATCAGCTGGTTTCGGCGTGCCTGGTCGACGCGACCGACGACCTGATTTTGGTGTCTCGCCACGGCCAATCCTTGCGGTTTACCGCCAGCGATGAGCAGCTGCGCCCGATGGGTCGGGCCACATCCGGGGTGACGGGGATGCGGTTTAGGACCAAAGACGAACTGCTGACGATGGACGTGGTGCGCGAGGGCGCGGACCTGTTCGTGGTGACCGAGGGTGGCTACGCGAAACGCACGGCGCTGTCGGAGTACCGGGTGCAGGGACGTGGTGGCCTGGGGATTAAGGTCGCGAACCTGGTGGAGGCGCGCGGCGACCTGGTTGGCGCGCTGGTCACCGAGGAAGACTCAGAAGTGCTGGTTATCATGGCGGGGGGCAAAATCGTGCGTTCCCGGGTCGATGAAGTCAGCCGGACCGGGCGCAACACTCAGGGCGTGATTTTCTCACGGGCTGATGAAGGCGACGGGGTCATTGCTATCACCCTCAACGTGGACAATGACCCGCAGCTGGAGGAATAACTTTGCGAAAATTCGGGCTTTGTGCGATATATTGCAAAAGTCCTCGAAATCGTCAAAGTGAGAACACGGAAGCATGAATTGAGCCGCCGGTGGCTAGGCTCTAAAATCGAGGAAACATCTGAAGGGGATGGAATATGCGGATAAAAGGAACACCCGACGGGAATAGTCCCGCCCCCAATCCCGATATGGACGCGTCCGGCGAGGATCCCAGCGTATCGTGGGCCAGGCTGGGTCACGCTGACCCCTATTCAGGTGCTTTGCAGTCTGGTGAGACTCAGGCGAACAGACCGGTTCCGCCCCCACCGCCGGGAACCGGCACAGCGGCGGGCGCGCAGCAGGATTCAGCCGAGGCCGAAAATGAAACTGCTGCGGACCAGGAACCCGCAGTCGAGCCGACCCCCACCCCTCGTGAAACGAACGCCGCCGAGCGGGCCGCGGCGCGGGCCGCCAAGAAAGCCGAACGGCAAGCCGCTCGGGAGGCCCGGCGCTTGGAGGCGGCTAAACGCATGCAGGAACGCGAAGAAGCCATGGATTTGCCCGATGTGCGTCGCGTGAAGCTGACTTTGTCCAGGGTCAATCCGCTCTCAGCGATGAAGATTGGGTTCCTGGTGGCGGTCGCGCTGTCCATAGTTATGTTGGTTGCGTCCATAGTGTTGTGGATCGTGCTGGATATATTGCACGTGTTTTCCTCCATGCAAGGGTTTTTACAGGCGCTTTCCGCCACGGCGTTGGTTAACCTGGTTGACGCGCTGACGTTTAGCCGGGCCATTGCTCTGGTCGCGATTTTTGGCGTGCTCCAGATTATTATTTTGACGGTACTGAGCTGGCTGTCTGCCGTGATTTACAACTTGATTGCCCGCATGGTGGGTGGGCTGCACGTGGTGATGACCGACGAATGAGCCCACCCCGGCTGACGGGGCAAAAAATACAAAAACAACAACGAAATCTAGTGAGAGAACCTGATGGCAGAAACGAAAAACACCGCGGAAACCGCAAACCCTGAACAGAACGCGGCGGATCGCGACATAACCCTGACTTTTGTCATTCCGTGCTACAACTCCGAGGATTACATGGACGCCTGCATTTCCTCGATGATAGGGGCGGGCGAGGACACCGAAATCATTATTGTTAATGACGGTTCAAAGGATCATACGGGCGCCAAAGCTGACAAGTGGGCGCAGGCCATGCCCGACAAGATTCGGGTCATTCACCAGGAAAATGCCGGTCACGGCGGCGCGGTGATGGCGGGTCTGCAGGCAGCTCGCGGCCAGTATTTGAAGGTGGTTGACTCGGATGACTGGCTGGATCGGGTCGGGTTAAACTTGCTGATGTCCAAGCTGAGAACGTTCCTAACACATAATGAACGGGTTGACCTGGTTGTCTGTAATTATGTTTACGAGCACGTGTTGACCGGTTCGCGCAAAGTCATCCGCTACAACCGCGCCCTGCCGCTGAACCGAGTTATCACCTGGAATCAGGTCGGAAACTTCGGGGTGGGGCAAAACATCCTGATGCACTCCACGGTTTATCGCACCCAGGTGCTGCGGGAATCCGGGATGGTGATGCCCAAACACACGTTCTATGTGGACAATATTTTTGTCTACGTTCCCCTCCCTTATGTTAAGAAACTGTACTATTTACCGGTTGACCTGTATCACTACTTTATCGGGCGTGACGACCAGTCCGTGAACGAGACTGTCATGCTGGGTCGCCTCGATCAACAGATGCGGGTCACCCGGGCGTTGGTCGATGCCTACACGTTGCCCGACGACGTTCCCAACCCGCGCTTGGCAAAGTATATGGAGGGTTTCCTGGCGCTGATTGTCACGGCATCTTCGGCGTTTTCGCTGTTGCGCGGCGATCACGAAGCGATGCGAATGCGTGATGAAATGTGGAAACACATTTACGCCAAGAGCCCGCGCATGGCCCGCAATTTAAAGCGTCACCCGCTGGTTAGGGGTTCGAGCGTGAACAAAGCCCCGCTGAAATGGGCAGCGGTTAAGACCTACCGCCTGGCCCAGCACCTCTACCGGTTCAACTAACTTCCGGGGGGCGTATCCGGCGTCGGCGTGCCGAGCCAGTCCGGCTCGCTCGCTGACTCAGCAGGCTGGTACTGATTTGATTCCGAGTTAATCGGGATCCCGGCGGTGTGTTCCAAAACGATGGGCTGATGAGCCTTCAAGTGGGTCAGCCCCACGATTCCGGCGATGGCGACCAGCCCGCAGGCGATAATCCCCAACGCGACTCCCCAGGTGAAGTTCTTACCCTCACCCAGTACGGCGATACCGAAACACACCGCGATGATGGGGGACGTGATGGTCATCGACGCGACGACCAGCTCGGCTTGTCCGGTGGCGTAACCCTGCTGCACCATCCAGCCGGCGGTCATCGAACCAATGACCAAAACCACCAGGACTATCCAGAACATCGGGTTGTCCACCCAGTTATGGTTGCGGACAAAGATGATGAGGGTACGCACCAGCGAGGCTTCCAGACCGTAGAACATAGCCCCACCACTGCCCCAAAAAAACGAACGCCACACACGCGGCCCTTTTGCGCCTAACATTCCGAAAGAACCGGCCAGAATATAAATCGTGATGGCGCCGATAAAGACTTTGATGGTCGTCAGGGGCTGATCGGGCGCGGAATAGTAGGACACCAGGAAAGTGAAAACGCCGGTGGCCAGCACCGTCATCGCCACCAAAGCGCCCTCACGCTTGCGAATCCGCTGGTGAGCGACGCGTGCCTGCAAAATCATGGACCACGGGAAAGCCAGCAACCCCACGGGCTGCACCACCGTAACCGGGGCAAAGAACAGGGCGGTAATCTGGCACCCCAAAGACACTCCCATCAGGGATAACCCATGCCACCACCGGCGGTTTTTCAGGCTCGCCATGAGTTGGCCGGACTTCAGGCGCCGCCGACTTTGGTTGTGTTTGACCTCGTGGCGAATAGCACTGTTTTGATACCGGGCAGCCAGGGCGAAACAGAACGACCCAATCACCTGCAAAGCGATGGCGAGGGGTAGGTTGTGTTCCAAGACTTTCCTCTCGATAGAGGCTGACCTGCGCGGTTGGCGGGTTCGCCGGGGTCGGTGGGCGGAGTTTCCGCAGGAATCCCGACCCGGTTGGCGGGTGCCGTTACCGGAGAATCGGGTTTGCCTGAGTTAATGGTAGCGAAATATCCGATTTTTCACCGGCTATAGGAAGCCCATCTCGGCTATTCGTCCCGTCCGGCCACAAAGGAGATGGAGGGACGCTCCCCGCGCAAATGCGGCAGCACCACCGCTTCGGCGCGCGACAGGGCGGAACCGATGGCCATGTGCATATCCAAATATTTGTAGGTGCCCAAGCGTCCGCCGAACAGTACGTTTGGCTCGGCGGCGGCCAGTTCGCGATACTTCTCAAGGCGTTGGCGGTCGGTTTCCTTGTTGATGGGGTAGTACGGTTCGTCGCCGCGCTGGGCGAAGCGGGAGTATTCACGAGCGATGACGGTTTGGTCCGCGGGGTAGCGGGCTGCGCGTTCGGGGTGGAAGTGGCGGAACTCGTGGATACGCGTGTAGGGCACGGAGGGGTCGCCGTAGTTCATCACCGGGCAGCCTTGGAAGTCACCAGTCGGTTTCACTTCCAGTTCCAGGTCGATGGTGCGCCACCCCAGCTCGCCTTCGCTGTAGGCAAAGTATTCGTCAATCGGCCCGGTGTAGACGACGGGGACGCGCCCGACCGTAGCGGTCTTTGACCAGGGGTTTTCGGGGCTTTCGTCGAAAAAGTCCACGCTCAGGTGGACGGTGATGTTTTCGTGGGTGGCCATGTTCGTCAGCCAGGCACCGTATCCGTCAACCGGTAAACCCTCGTAAGTATCGTTGAAATAGCGGTTGTCGTAGTTGTAGCGAACCGGCAGGCGGGACACGATAGAGGCCGGCAGTTCGGTGGGGTCGGTTTGCCACTGTTTCGCGGTGTAGCCCTCGAAAAAGGCTTCGAACAGGGGCTTTCCGACCAGGGAGATGCCTTTCGTGCGGAAGTTTTCGTTGGCGTCCTCGCCTTGGATTTCCTCGGCTTGCCGGGCGATGAGTTCGCGAGCCTGGTCGGGAGTGTAGGCGGCGTGGAAGAATTGGTTGATGGTGCCGAGGTTCACGGGCATGGGGAAAACCTCGCCGTGGACCGTCGTGTAAACCTTATGAATGTAAGGCGTGAACTTGGTAAAGCGGTTGACGTAGTCCCACACGCGCTGGTTGGAGGTGTGGAACAGGTGAGCACCGTACTTGTGAACTTCGATGCCTGTCTGGGCCTCGGGTTCGGACCAGGCATTGCCGCCCAAGTGAGGGCGGCGATCAATCATGACGACTTTATAGCCGGCTTCGGCGGCTTCCCGCGCGATGGTGAGGCCAAATAAGCCGGTACCAACCACCAACAGGTCCGGCGTTCCAGGGGTTTTACTCATGTCTCGAACCTATCAAAAAACCCCGCCGCCCGGAACTCCCGCGCAGTGGCGGGGATGTACTTAGGATAACATCCACCGACCAGTTACAAATTACTCACCGAAAGATGTCGTCGTGGCTGCCGGTGCGTTGAAACACGGCGATGCCGTTGCCCGTGCGCCACACCAAGAGCCAATCACCAACATTGGCCACATGGCATTCGTTGCTTCCTGCCCAACTACCCTTCAACGTATGCGCGTTGTGGCGTCGACGCAGCTCATCCTGAGATGCCGGGGTATTTTCGAGAATGAGCCTGATGACTTCATGCAACACAGTCGTGTCTCAATGCTTACGTTTTAGAGATTTAATATCGCGTTGAAAGCTGGGGGTGTAATCAGGAATCAGTGGTGCCATAAATTAAATTCCCAGGTCGTCAAACATTTCTTGGGCATTTTTGAAACGCCCCGTGCCGCCTTGGGCGATGATTTCCTCGGCTTCGTGAATCGATTTTTCCGATTCCTCGTTGGGCTCTGGGTAGGACAGGGTCAGGGGAATGCGCCTTTCCCGCACCATCTGGCGGTAAAAAGCGCGGGTGACAGAAGATAAATCAAAGCCGAAATCCTCTGCGATGGAGGCAGCAGCCTCTTTCGTAGCAGTATCAACGCGGATTGTAACTGAACTCATTTGACACCTTCCAGCGATCAATGTCTTACATTATTATGATAATGTCTTACAGACCTCTGGTCAATTTCTGATTGCTACAGCCTGACTGAGCGTTTTCAACCCGTTCATGTTCCGATTCCGCATTAGGTGCCGACTGGTCGTCTCACCAAAGCATGAAAATGGGCTGCGGGTTCGGTTATGTATTAAATTGGCGATTAAAGGGTTAAAGGACAAATTGTGTGTCTGGTGGTAGTCCCATGTGTTGTTGTAGGGGGTGGTGTGGTGGAGTTCGTTCCAGGTGATTGCGTCGTCCCATCCGGGGAGGTTTCTTTGGGTGATGTGTAGGTTTTCCTGGTTTGGGTAGTATTCTTCGAGTTGCGTATCCGTGGGCATTATTTTCAGGATTTCTGCTGGAGTCGCGGGGGTTTCGATGTGTTGGTAGCACCACCAGAAAATCGTTTTGATTCGCCTGGCCAGGCTCATTCCGCGGTGGTCTTTGAGCATGGCACGGAGTTGAGCGTTTATCCCGCCTTCGATCTGGTTGTTCATTGCTGGTAGGCAGGTCAGGGTCTGGTCTGCGAGGTCAGGATCGAGATAGGTGAACAGGTTACCGGATTTTATGAGCCTAATTAGCGAGTCCCGGGCGCGAGCGAGTTTCTCGTGGGTCAAGCATCTTGTGCCGTATTCGTTTATGGTTTCCTCCGCGAGGAAGGCTTCCCATTCCAGGCACCAG
>QWCJ01000396.1_pt1 | contig 33387 bp, 28 predicted proteins | sample 1972501 | NCBI WGS metagenome assembly QWCJ01 (sample SAMN09866711, study PRJNA288562) | Human vaginal metagenome isolate term2_vaginal, whole genome shotgun... | isolation source: vagina | host: Homo sapiens | place: USA: California
GCGGGTATTTACACTGTGGACACTGTGGATGCTGTGGAGCCAAAAATGCCTCCGCCCGGTATTTCAGCCGCGAAAAATCGCCGCGCCACTAGCAAATCGGCAGGTGATCGCGCAAGTAGGCGACCAGGTTATCCCGCCCGATACGTTCTTGGGTCATGGTGTCGCGTTCGCGAATAGTAACGGCTTGATCCTCCAGGGAATCAAAGTCCACGGTGACGCAGTAGGGCGTGCCGATTTCGTCTTGGCGACGGTAGCGGCGCCCCACAGCCCCGGCATCGTCATACTCCACGTTCCAGTATTTGCGCAGTTCAGCAGCGATATTTTGGGCGATTTCGGGCAGTTCGTCCTTGCGGGACAGCGGCAGAACCGCCACCTTGACCGGGCTCAGACGCGGGTCGAGGCGCAGCACAGTGCGCTTGTCCACCCCGCCCTTGGTGTTCGGGGCTTCGTCCTCGGTGTAGGCCTCAATCAGGAAAGCCATCAGGGAACGAGTCAAACCGGCGGAGGGCTCGATGACGTAAGGTATCCAGCGCTTGTCGTTGGCCTGGTCGTAATAATCGAGTTTCTGGCCGCTGGCGTCCATATGAACGCCAAGGTCATAGTCGGTACGGTTAGCGATGCCCTCCAGCTCGCCCCACTTGGAGTTTTCAAAACCGAAGGCGTACTCGATGTCCACCGTGCGCTTGGAATAGTGCGACAGCTTTTCATTCGGGTGTTCGTACAACCGCAGGTTTTCGGCCTTAATCCCCAGGTCGGTGTACCACTCAAAGCGGTGGTCAATCCAGTACTGGTGCCATTCTTCGTCGGTGCCGGGTTCCACAAAGAACTCCAGCTCCATCTGTTCAAACTCGCGGGTGCGGAAGATGAAGTTGCCCGGAGTGATTTCGTTGCGGAAAGACTTGCCAATCTGGCCGATGCCGAAGGGCGGGCGCTTACGGGCGGTCGTCATCACGTTGGCGAAGTTGATAAAGATGCCTTGGGCGGTCTCGGGGCGCAGGAAGTGCAGGCCGGATTCGTCGTCCACCGGCCCCAGGTAGGTCTTAAGCAGTCCCGAGAAGGCCCGGGGTTCCGTCCACTTCCCCTTGACGCCGCAGTTCGGGCAGGAGACATCATCCATGCTGACATCGTCTGGTTTCGCAATGCCGTGTTTCTCAGCGTACTGTTCCTGCAGGTCGTCTTCACGCAAGCGCTTGTGGCAGTTGAGGCACTCGATGAGCGGGTCGGTGAAAGCCTTGAGGTGGCCCGAAGCGTCCCACACTTTCGGCGGCAAAATCACCGAGGAGTCCAGACCCACCACGTCCTCGCGGGAACGTACCATGTAGTTCCACCAGGCCTTCTTGATGTTTTCTTTCAGCTCTACGCCCAAGGGGCCGTAGTCCCACGCCGCGCGCGTCCCGCCATAGATGTCACCACATGGGTAAACAAAACCGCGGCGTTTAGCCAAAGAAATTACTGAATCCATCGTTGATGCCACTTGTGCTCCTTATTGGTGTTGCTTTCTACCGTCCCGCGCGTTTTCCTGGTTTTCCAGCGGGAAGGCACCAGCCCTAGTTTAGCTGGCAAACCTCCGGGGACGAATTCGGTGCCGCCGCCCAGCCCGAACCCCACCTGCGAATCCGCGAATATGAGAGCATTTCAGTTAAAATCCCGAAAAACACTTCCGTGAAACTACTGCACAAAAATTGGATTCCACACTATAATTGCATTTGCCAAGTAAACACAAAACACACGATGAGGTGGGTTTATGAATCAAACTGCTATGGCTGCCGTCAATCTTAAGGCAGTTTTGCGTACACTCGAGAAGCTCCCGGAGCTCGACCCCAAGTCGAAACAGCTCTTGGAACATGTCCCGCTGACCTTGCAATTCAAGGCAGCGAACGTCGGTTCTGTCCGGCTCAGGCTGGGCAACGGCAAAATTGAGTTCTTCCCCGGTGGAGGTCCGGCTGACATGAGCCTGGGTTTCCCCGTGCCGAACATGGTCAACAAGATGTTCGAAGGCAAAGGGATTCCCGTACCGCTCAAGGGCTTCACCAAACTGAAGTACTTGACCGGTACGTTCACCGAGATCACCGACCGGCTGTCCTATTACTTAAGGCCGACCCCGCAACTGCTGCAGGACCCCGAGTTCGCGAGGATTAACTCCCTGCTGACGTTGCACGTGGCGGTCTATGCGATGGCTGAGATTGCCAACCACGACCCCAAGGGCGTCCAAGTCGCTAAGGGAATGTGCGACGGCACTATCGGACTAAAGATTGCCAACGGCCCGGCTTTGACCATGGTCATCAACGACCACCACGCGCGCATCGTCGACGGCGATGAGCCCAAGGCTGCGGGTCCTCATGGACGTCACGCTTTCATGGTCTTCTCCGATTTGGATACGACAGGCCAGGTCCTGCGCGGCGAACTCGCATCTTACCCCGCTATCGGCCGAGAGCTGATTAAGCTGGGCGGATACGTTCCCCTGTTGGACAACATGAACAAGATCCTCGGCATGGTGCCGTTCTACTTGAGCTAGAAAACGCGCGTGAGGAAGGACAAAACAAAATGATGAAAACTTACGAACACACCAAGAGCCACGAATGGTACGAGCGCGCAGTTGAGGTTATCCCCGGCGGCGTCTATGGGCACTTGGGGCCGGCAGAAGGCTGCTTCATGCCTATCAGCGCCTACCCCCTGTTCGCCTCGAAAGCGCAGGGCGCCTACTTCTGGGACGTGGACGGCAACAAGTACCTCGATATGATGTGCGCCTACGGTCCCATGATTCTGGGCTACAACGACCCCGATGTGGATAAAGCCGTAGCTGAGCAGGCCAAAATCCTGAACTGCGCGGTGCAGCCCGGCACTATCATGGTCGATTTGGCCGAGTTGATGGTGGACACAGTAGAAATGGCCGACTGGGCGTTCTTTGCCAAGAACGGCGGGGATGCTACGAACTACGCACTGATGGTGGCGCGTGCCGCCACCGGACGGGACAAGTTCATCGCTATCAACGGCGGCTATCACGGCGTGATTGGGTGGACCCAAGGTTGGGGCGCCCCCGGCGTGGGCAAGAAAGAAGTCGAGGACAAACTGCTGGTGGATTGGGGCGACACCGCCGCGGTGGAACGTCTCGCGGCTGAATATAAGGGCGAGATTGCCGCCTTTATCGCAACCCCGTACCACCACCCGGTCTTTGAGGACAACGTCTTGCCGCCAGCTGGCTACTGGAACAAGATTCGTTCCATCTGTGACCGCGAAGGCATCGTCCTCATCGTTGACGATGTGCGCTGCGGTTGGCGTTTGGATATCAAGGGTTCCGATTACCACTACGGCTTCAAGGCCGACTTGGAGTGCTTCTGCAAGGCTATCGCCAACGGACACAACATCTCGGCGGTGACCGGCATCGAGTCCCTCAAGGACGCCGCCGCCTCCGTGATGTGCACCGGTTCGTACTGGATGAGCGCTCCGCCGATGGCGGCCGCGATTGCCTGCATCACCAAGATGCGTGAAATCGACGCGGCAAAGATTTGCCACGACAACGGCGTGAAGGTCATTGAGCGTCTGACTGAAGTGGCCAAGCACCACGGCTTCGACTACCACTTCAGCGGCGAACCGGCTCTGCTGTTCCACCAGATTAGAGGGCTTGACGGCAAGGCAGACCCGAACCTGCTGCTGCATCAGGCTTTCGTGGGTGAATGTGTGAAGCGCGGCGTGTTCATGACGAACCACCACAACCACTTCATGAACACGGCCTTGACCGACAAGGACATCGACTTCATCGCTGACGTGGCTGACGAAGCGATGGGTGTCGTCAAGAACCGCTCTCGTGAGATTCTGGCTCAAGCCTAAGAAAAGGAGGAAAGATGACTTTATCGGCTAAAGAACACAAGGAACTCGAAGAAATCGCCAATCGGCTGCGTTTGCTCACTCTCGACACGGTGATTTGGGCAGGTGGCGGTCACATTGGTGGGGCTATGAGCTCCATGGATGTACTGACCGTTCTGTATCATCACGAGATGAACTTCAGCGCAGACAAGATGGACGACCCGGATCGCGACCGTTTCGTGCTCTCCAAGGGTCACATCGGCGTGGGCATGGGCCCGGTCCTCGCAGACTTGGGGTGTTTCCCCAAGGACTGGTTGCCGACCTATTCGCATATCCTCTCGCACCTGGGTATTCACCTGGACGCGGGCAAGGTTCCCGGTCTGGAAGTTTCCACGGGTTCGCTGGGACACGGCCTGTCCCTGGCGGTGGGCATGGCACTCGGAGCACGTCAGCTCGGTAAGGAATGGCGCACCTACTGCCTGATGGGCGACGGTGAATGCAACGAAGGCTCCATCTGGGAAGCCGCCATGAGTGCTGGTCAGTTCAAGGTAGACAACCTGGTAGGCATCGTGGATGTCAACCACGCCATGATTGACGGCATGACCGCCGACGTCATGGGCCTGGAGCCTTTCGCGGACAAGTGGCGCGCATTCAACTGGGAAGTCATTGAGGTCAAAGGTAACTCGATACCCGATTTGGTGGACGCTTTTGATCGGGCGCGCACCATCAAGGGCAAGCCCACCATGTTGCTGATGGACACGGTGAAGGGCGAAGGTATCGACTTCATGGAAGGCGACTACACCTGGCACTACGGCGCTGTTGACGACGAAAAGCATGCCAAGGCAGTCGAATCTCTCAAGCGACACCTGCAGAAACGACTCGAGCTAGTGAAGGGAGCCTAAACATGGCTGGAGGATTAACTTACACTTCGATTGACGCGGTTAATCTGACCACCGCGGAGGTATACGGTCAGACTCTGGTGCAGTTGGGCAAGCAGGATCCCACCATCGTGGGGCTTTCGGCTGACCTGGCGAAATCCACCAAGATTTCTGTGTTTGCTAATGAGTTCCCCGAGCGGTTCTATAACGTGGGTATCGCGGAACAGAACATGTTTGGCATCTCTGCCGGGCTGGCAAAAGCGGGGCTGATGCCGTTCGTCTCCACGTTCGGGGCGTTCGCGGCCCTGCGTGCTTGCGAACAAATCCGCACCGACATCTGCTACCAGAACCTCAACGTGAAGATTATCGGCACCCACTCAGGGTTGTCCTTCGGGGCTGCCGGCACGACCCACCACGTCACCGAGGACATCGCTATTCTGCGCAGTTTCGCGAATCTGGTGGTCATGTGTCCGGCTGACGGTCTGGAGGCCGCGTACTGCGTACAGGCCGCTTATGACCACAAGGGTCCGGTCTACATCCGTCTGAACCGCGGGTTCGACCAGATTGTCTACCGTGACGAGATTCCGACCTTCGAGTTCGGCAAGGCCAACACTTTGCGCGAAGGCACGGACCTCACGTTCATCGCGACCGGCTCCGGCGTGTGGCGTGCCCTGCAGGCTGCTGACATCCTCGCCAAAGAGGACGGTCTGAGCGTGCGTGTCCTGGACATCCACACCTTGAAACCGATTGATGAGGAGGCCATCGCCAAGGCGATTACCGAAACTCGGCGTATCATCACCGTTGAGGACCACAACATCATCAACGGCCTGGGGACCGCAGTGGCCGATGTCGGCGCTACCACCCGCAAGGGCTTCGTGTTAAAGAAGCTCGGCATCCCCGACGAATTCTCGGTTATCGGCCAGCCTGAGGACCTGTACTCCCACTATGGCTGGGACGAAAACGGCTGTGTGGCCGCCGCTCGTGAAGTCATGCACATGGACTTCGAGGAGGACGACGACTGGGAAGACGAGTTCTAAGGTAGCGCGCAATGACTAAAGAAACGAAACAAAGCTCCGCCCCGCCTCAGGCAACTAAGCCCAAAAAGGCGTGCGGGGAATCTTGTGAAAAGAAATCGAAAGCCAAGCCGTTCCCGATGGGCCCCAATCCCAGCATTGACGACGAAGTTCGCTACGCCAACGTGGTGTTCCTCAACGCGGTTATTCCGCTGTTGAAGCCGATTATCGCCGAAAAGCCGGATTTGGCGGCCGCTTTCAAGGGCAAGGATGGCGTGGTCCAGATTTCTTGTCTGACCCCGGCGGGCACGTCGATAGACGGGCGCCCGAAGCGTTACGCCACGCACCTGATTATTCACGGTGCGAGCATTACGCCGAAGCTGGGCGCTCACCCGCTGCCGAATGTGGAAATCGAGTTCCCCTCCCCCGAGAAGTTCAACGACTTCTTTAAAGGCAAGGTGAACCTGCCCAAGATTCGCGGAGGGCTGGGCAATCCCGGGCTTTTGGTTGCAACCGTGAAGTCTCTGCTGGCCATGTCCAGCTTGCTGGGCGCGACGGAAGCACCAAAGACCGAGGACGACCGGAAACTGCTGACGAAGTGCATGTTCTACCTGCTCACCACCGGAATGAGCCAGCTGAATAAGGCCGGGCATCCCGCCGTGCACGCGTGGACGGATCCTTCGCCGGACCGCGTCTATGCGTACGCTGTGGACGGGCATCCCGAACTGGGTGCGTATATTCGCATCAAAGCTGGGAAGTCAAAGGCGTTTCGTGGGGAATACACGCGCAGTGCCGCGTTCTTTACGATGCGTTTCGACTCGGTGACCTCCGCTTTGGGAACCTTGCTGCAGACAGATGACCTTCTGGATGCGCAGGCTTCGGGACGTATGTCAATGGAAGGTTCGCCCGAATACGGTGCCGAACTCGGTGCACTAATGATGGCGGTGGGTGACTATGCGAAATAAAGCAACGAAAACAGTCAGTCGCAAGAGGCGATTCATGAAGGCAACCTGCCGGAAAGCAACCAAGCTCGGCGTGCTGGTGGCTCTGGGCTACGGCGCCAAGTTGGCTGTCGATAACGCGCTGGAGCTGAAAAAGCTGGGCAAGGAAGAGTTCCTGGAACGCAAGCAGCGGGAATGCCGCAACAAGATGTCTAGCGCCGGTATCAACTGGGGTCTGGGCCATGTGGGCGTGACCGTGGCGAACTTCGAGCGTGCCGTCCAGTGGTATGACCGGGTGTTCGGGCTGAAGCTGATGAACTACCTGGAAATCACCGGCGAGGATTTGAAGCCTGTCGAGCGGTTGTACCACGTAGAAGGCATCAAGCGGGTTCGTCTGGGATTCATGTGTTCCCGTTCCGGTAACATTCTGGAAGTGTTCGAGTTCGATCCGCCCGTGGTGACGGAGGAACGCGAGACCTGGAACCGGCCCGGATACTCCCACATCGCCTTCCATGTGTCCAACGTGCCTGGCTGGGTGAACCGCCTGCGCCGCGAAGGCGTGGAGTTCATGAATGAGCCGATTTCCGCGGGAGGCGCCGACTGGGCTTTCTTCCGCGACCCGGATGGAAACCTCGTCGAGCTCATCGACCTTCATGCGGCTCGTCTCGGTTTGGGCCGCCTGGGCGCGCTCATCGGTACCGTGATGAAGTACACCATGATGAAGGGGTTCTACCGCAAGGTTTGAACGCCATTTGAAGGCAAACTGAGCGAAGTCGATTTCGGTCTGATTTAGCCCAGTTTTGAAAGCAAAATTATTTCGGGGCAGAGCCGGCGCTCTGCCCCGAAATTTTGTATGAAATTATAAGATGTGGGCTTTAGACATCTTCTAGCTGTATAGCTTTCGTTTCCTTAGCCAGCATATAGATGCCGGCACCGACAAAGAGCAATACCGCAAAGATAATGAACGGCGCGAACACTACCTCTGGCGTGGGCTTGCCACCACCAATCATGGCTCCTACCAGGTAGGGACCGAAGATTTTAGCGGTTGCTCCAATGCCGTATCCCAGACCGAGACCGGTAGAACGGGCCTCGTTCGGGAACTGTTCAGAACCGAAAGCGTTGAGGATACCGAAAGCACCATCTCCGAACGCCATGGCAATCAGGATACCGAGGAAGAAGATCCACCCTGCCGAGGAACCCTGAATTTGGCTTGCAAACGCTGCAATCAGACAGCCAATACCACCCAGGATTCCCCAAACCAGCATGGTTTTACGACGACCAATGTGATCTGAAATCCATGCTGAGCCAAGACGACCCAGCAAATCGGCTAGAGATACCCCCATGAACAGGTAGGCAACCGTACCGATGTCGAACTTGAAGGACTCGCTCAGGATGGCCTGACCCCAAGACTGGATGGTGAAAGAACCCAAAATGAAGCAGAAAGAACCAAAGGTAATGATAGCTAACTGCTTGGGATACTTGGAAAAGATTACACCGTAGGAAGTTGTCTGTTTTTGTTCGTATTTCGGCAATTCACCGACTTCTTCCACTGGTATATCCATAGCCCAGGCGTAGGCTTTACGGGCATCTTCAACACGTCCACGAGACATCAGGTAACGAGGGGATTCAGGGACGAAGAACGCCCAAGCCACCAACACTACCGGGATGCACCCCAATGCCACCAGGCCCTTCCACCCCAAAGACTCACCAAGAATCTTTGTAGCCAGAGATCCCAGGAAGATACCCAGCGGGATGAACACGGAGGTCAGACCCGCCAGCAGCCCACGCTGCTTGGATGGAACGAATTCTTGGACAAATGGAATCGAGGTGATGTTCAGACCCCCGACGCCAATGCAAACGCCAACACGATACAAAGTCAGCATCAGCCATTGACCGGGCATAACGGTTAAGCACAGGGCAGTAAATATTACTAGCACGACAATGCAGGACACAAAGGCTGTTTTACGCCCAAAGCTGTCAGCCAAACGACCCCACATGATAGCGCCTATTACTGTGCCAACACCGGAGGCGGCACCGATAATACCGGCTTGAAGGCCAGTGAGTTCCCACCCCGGACTCTGCATAAGTAGCGCAATCACGAAACCGATAAGGAACAAGTCGAAGAACTCGGAAATGTTCCCCACCACAGTCATCGCAATCAGGCTCCGCTGATGCCCTGTGAGCGGGCGTTCGTCAATCTGCTGCATGGCAGTTTTTGCATTACTCATTTCGTATTTCCTTTCGAATAAATGCGGCTCTAGCGAACGATATCGGAGGTGTTTGCGGCAACTAGCTCGCTGGGATTGACGTAGGTGAGATCCCCGTGATGGGTGAGAGCTAGCTTGGCAGTGCGCATTCCGATGCGTACACCGGCTAGGATGTCCCCATCGAGATATCCGTGAATAGTTCCGGCCACGAAAGAATCTCCCGCCCCGGGACGGTCCACAACAGGGACACGTTCTACTTCGAAAACCGTCTCCCCTTCAGCCGTTGAGACATAGGTTCCATCCAACTGGTCTGTGGAAACGACAATCGGTACTTCCAGCATTTCTCGCAAGTCACGACAAACCTTCTCCCCTTTGCCAGTGATTCCAAAAACAGATTCACCGTCGCGACGGGAACAGAACACGACGGAAGATTTCCTTGCCATCGGTTCCAATACTTTCCGCGCCTGGTCTCCATCCCACAACAGCGAACGGTAGTTAACGTCCAAGGCGATTTTGATGCCGCGTTCGTGCGCTTTATCAACAAAGTACCTCAGCACCTCTGCGGTGTGCTCAGTGAGGGCAGCCGTGATGCCGGTGACAAACACTAAACGGGTGTCCAGCATACTGTCCCAATTCACATCCTTGACCTGAATCTCACGGAAGGGAGTATGGAGGCGGTCATAGGTAACCTTAGAAGGCAGCGGATATTGCCCTGATTCCAGGAAATACAATGCCACTCGCCCGTCCGGTCGCAGCACGACGTTAGAGAGGTCTACACCGGCCGAACGGAATTCAGATAGTACCCGGTTAGCCAAATCTCCTTTGGGCAAGACAGTGCACCAGGCAGTCTTGCGACCGAGTTGAGCCAGCAATCCGGAAACATTTCCCTCCGAACACGCTGCCGTCATGCGCAGGCTGGTGGCTGAGGCTAAACGTTCACCTTTGTGGCAGGTCAAACGGATTTGACCTTCACCTATTGTTGTCAAGTCGTACGTCATTGTCCAACTCCTAAACTTGCATTCATCGTCCCGTACCTATTTTGGTAGCGGTCATGATTAGCGGATATTTCCTCTGCGGGCAAAACACTAATTTGTCCAATAGTGCGGGCAATAGCGACGGTGTGAGCGATGTCCTCAACCATCACCGCTGCCTGCAGGGCTTTTTTGATACTCGGGCCGATGGTGAAAACGCCGTGCTGTTTCATCAAGATGGCCGGAGAAGAACCAATAGAACGAATAATTTCTTCGCCGATTTCATTGCCCCCGATACGGGCATAGCCCCCACAAGGGATTGGTCCTCCGAACTCGTCAGCAATAGCGGTGAGACAGCAAGGGATGGGCTCCCCTATCGCCGCAAAGGCGGTAGCATAACGAGAATGCGTATGAATGACTGATTTCACGTCCTTTCTGTGTTGGTAAATATACAGGTGGGAACTGGTGTCAGAGGAAGGCCCCCGTTCGCCTTCCACGACTTTTCCATCCGGAGCGACCACGACCATGTCGTCAGGAGTCATTTCCTCGTAACTCATACCTGAAGGTTTGATTACGATGTATCCGGTTTCTTCATCAATCGCCGAGAGGTTTCCCCCTGTCCAGGCGACCAGGTTGTGTCGCGGCAACTCGAGGTTTCCCTCGCACACTTGCTCACGTAACTCTTGCAGCATCATTGCTTGCTTCCTTTCTGGGTTGTTCTATGGGTTGATAACGGTAATGCCAGCCTCTTGCAGACGTGCTTGCAGCCATTCCCGACCAGCCACACATTTGTCAATGGAATCTGGGGAGTCGTCGTTCCACATTTCCAACATGACGCGACCACTCCAGCGCTGCCGCGCCAATTCGGCGAATGCTGCTGGAAAGTCCGCGACGCCCTCTCCGAGAGGAATACGTCGGGGTTGTCCCGGCAGCACATCCTTTACATGGATAGCCACCATGTGGTTCTCTCCAGCCGCGAGTTCAGTAGTGGCATCTCCCCCGTGCTCCGCAATATTTCCGATATCCGGATAAATTTGCAGCCACGGAGAAGGCAGCTCTTTCAGAACTTCCATGGCATCTGGTATCGCTGCCAAGTCGTTGCCGTCCACGTTCTCAATAGCAAGGATGATGCCTCGCTGCTCCGCATACGGCAGCGCTTGGGCCAACACTTCGAGGTAGCGCTCTCGCGCCTCGGAATTGTCTGGCTCGTAATAGGCAAAATATCCCGCTACTTGAACGACTGGAATCCCCAGGTCTACGCAGAAATCAATCGCTTTGTAGTAGAGATCCAGGGCGCGCTGGCGCATCTGGGCATCTTGCGATCCTGGCATGATGCCTCGATGTGCTGACAGGCAAATCCCCCCGAGGCGAATGCCTGAGTTTTTCGCGGCTTCTCGCACCAGTTGACGCTGTTGATAATCCCAGTCCAGACGGGCCAACCTCTCTTGACTTTCATCAATAGAAAGGTCAACGAAGGAAAATCCCGCTTGGCGTGCAGCGGCAAAGAACTGTTCCCAATTCGTATTGCCGGGCAGTGCTTTCTCGTAAATTCCGAGCGTAACTGCAGATTCTTTGCGACGCACCATCATACCCACACCTGCGCAATCTTGTTTTGCAGTGCGGTGGCTGCGGCCAACGGGTCTTCAGCCTTGACGATGGAACGTCCCGCAATCACGATGTCAGGATTATGGCCGGTAAATACGCCCAGATCCTCGACGGTGATGCCGCCAGTAACCGTTACCGTGAATCCCAGGTTTTTCAGCTCGGCAATACGGTCGAAGTCCTTGGAGCCCCATTCCAGTTTGCCTGCGGCCTCCAAATCACGAGAACGCTTCACAATGGCGTGTTTCACACCGATATCAGCCCATCGCTTGGCTTTTTCCAAGGTGTAATGTTCTTCGGCCAATTCGACCTGAACTTCACCGTGAAACTCGTTGGCCACCTGCACTACCTGTTCAATAGTGGTGAGCGATGCACCGGCCACGCAAGACACCCAAGACGCCCCCGCTTCAAAGCAGTTGCGTGAGATGAGCGAGCCTGCCTCCGCGATGCGCACATCCGCCAGAATCGGCCAATCCGGGAACAAAGCCCGAATTTCACGAACCGCACGAAGACCCTGATTGATAATCAAGATAGTGCCGCATTCAATGATGTCGATTTGGCTTTGGGCTTTCTGCAGGGGTGCCAACGCATCCTCCATGGTGAGGGTGTCGAGGGCAATCTGTAGACGGGGCGCCATCTTAGCTGTCCTTCCGCATGGTAAAGAACCGCTGCGCGTTGTACATGAGGAGGTCCTTCACGTAATCTGGATCGAATCCCTCATCCAACATGCGCGGGCCATCCACAGCCGGGTTGTAGTCAACCCCGGTCACAGAACCGTACGCTTTCTGGTAGGAAGCCTTGCCGGAGTCGGTGCCCAGCATGATGCGCTTGCCGTACCCCATCTCGCCCAGTTCGCGCAGCTCCATAATGCGGTTTGAATCAGGTTGATACTTAATACGATTCGTTCCATCGATTTCTAGCCAGGCACCTGTCTCCAGAATCTGCTTGAGATACCACACGTCCGCGTTGCGCTGAATATGTCCGATTGCAATCTGATCGGCGGGAACGCCCAGTTTGATGAGCTCTTGCGCTTGTTCAAGACCACACGTGCCAAAAGTGGTATGCGTGTTGATTGGTGCACCCGTTTCAATCGACGCAATGGCGCAAGCTTCCATACATTTGCGCTCAAAGGCCGTGATCATGCCGTAAGAAGTGGCAACCTTGATACAACCGGCCTTGATGTTAGTGCGTTCGACGATAGGCCCGGAATAGTCGTGGCGGTCAATACCTTCAGTGATGTCCTTGATGAGCAGGTCTGCAATTTGGTTCACCGTGTAGCGACTCACCCAGTGGGAACGCGTCTCCAAATACACCTTTTCCCTATGGAAACCTGTCGTCGCAATAACCTGAAGATTCTTTACACGATTGTTGACTTCCAACAATTTTTCCATGTCACGGCCGGAATTAGCCGGACACATGTCCACCACAGTGCCGCCCTTATCGCTCCACTTCAGCGAGGCTTCAGCAAAGTAGGTGGCTTCCTCAACCGCTTTATCAACATCAACCAGCAAGTGGTCGGCATCAATGTAGACTTCGCCGGCACCGTTACGAATCAGGTGATCGTGGGCATTGACCACACCCAGGGACTCCGGGGCAACATCACCTTTAATGGTTCTTGCAATACTCATGAAATTCTCCTTCGAATAGGTTGCAGCGACCCCTTTTGGAGCCGTGTTACACACTCTAGGGTGACTGTGCAAGTAAAAACAATCACTTTTGTGAACATATGTTCACTAAATTTTGTAATATTGTTAAATAGCCTTGTATTACCTGAGGTCATCGACGTAGAGATTGTCAAGAAAATGAACTATAATGAACATATGTTCAACACAGAAAGCCCCGTGAATGACAGAAAGCACTTTGAGCTTCTGCTCACTGTTGCCAAACGATACTACCTGGACGACGCCAAACAGTCTGAGATTGCCAAGGAAATCGGCTACTCACGAGTGACCGTCTCCCGTCTGCTGGCAGAAGCCAAACGTTGCGGCATGGTACACATTGAAATATCACACCCCCACGAGCGCTTGGCAACACTGGAAAAACAAATCTGTAACAGTTATCGCATCAAGGAAGTGCGGGTTGCGGCGGCGAGCGCAACTAACACAGAATCCACTACCGGCAGACTCGCCGCAGAGTTGCTGCTGTCGCACTGTTCTTCCCGTTCGACTATTGCCATCTCTAACGGTCGCGCCGTAGCTGCAACTGTTGCTCAACTCCCCCGTCACCATTGGATTTCTTCTTGTGTGGTGCCTATCTTGGGAATGACGGGAAGGGAATTACCTTTCATTGACAGCCCGGAACTGTGTCGCAACATGGCAAAACGACTTGGTGGAAACTATTGGACGCTACCCGTTCCCCTGGTGTTTGAAACGGAATTAGCCGCCCAAGCCATGCGCCAGGAGCCTTCGGTATCTCGGACTTTGGACCTCGCAGCCCGAGCGGATGCGGCTTTGGTCGGCGTTGGTTCGGTAAAAGAAAGTGGTTCAAGCCCCATTCTCCGGAAATGGCTTACGCCAAATATCCAACGCGAAGTGCGAAAAAAGCACGCCGTTGCGCACTTGTGCGGACACTACATCGATGCAACCGGGAACCACGTAGACACCACCCTTTGTAAACGCACAGTCTGTTTAGAACCTGCGCAGTTGCGCAACATCCCATTTGTAGTGGCGATAGCCTACGGCGAGGAAAAGGTGGACGCCTTACACGCTATCTTGACCGGAGGTTATGCAGATGCCCTGGTAACCGATGAATTCACCGCATTGGCTCTGATTGAGAATTACAACTCACATTTCGCCGGTGATGGCGCGTAAAGCGTTGATGTGTCCGAAGTAAGCGCGCCTACCCGCTGGGGTAAAAGACACCCAGGTGCGCGGTCGCCCGATGATTTCGGGGCGTTTTTCCATGTGGATGTACCCTGCGTCAGCCAACAGCTTGAGCTGCTTGCTCATCAGCTGAGTCGTGATTCCGACACTGCGTTCCAGATCCGCAAACTCGATTTCAGCTACCGCCGCCAGGGCTGCGCAGATTCTGAGGCGATTCGGAGAGTGAATCAGCTCGTCGAAAGCTGCCGCCACGTTTTCGAAATCACGCTCGGTTTGTGGTTTTTGGTTGTTTTTCACGGTCTTTTTCATTCACAAGTCTCCCGCGTCAGCTTTCGGGGACTTCTGGGATTGACGGGTTCACAAGGTTGCGCCGCGCGGCACGCTGCGCTCGGTCGCGAGCGTCAATTTCACGAAGTCTGCGGTCAATCTCTCGCTGAGCTGAGTCCCAGATTGCCTCGGACTTTGTGAAGTCGAAGGCCCGCGCCCGAATCCTGCGACGATACCAGCGCAGGATTGCTATCCCACATACCAGATGGAACAACGCCGGTAGCGCCAAGGCCAACGCCACAACCAGCAACTCGTGACCCTGCGACTCGTGATAAAAAACCTGGTGAAACTGAGGAAAGAAAATCCACGGAAAGGTGAGTGTTCCCTTCATCAACAGACGCTCATCTCGCCCCAATCCAGTTCGCGTCAACCTGGGCCACACCAGCCAAAAGACCACCATCCACGCTACTGCGAGACCTGCCACGGTCACCAGCAGGCTCGACCATTTGCCGGGCACTAAAAGGGGCAGCGAAATTGCCAGCGCGGGCAACACCGCATAAACCGCCAGCCACCACTTCGGGAACCGTTCTACGCTGATGACCCGATCCATGACTGCGTCAACTTCAGCCAACATCCGCTGAGCTTCCTCTGCGCTTAGAGGGCTCGCGGTTTCCCTGGGATTGTCTGGTTCCATTGCTTTTCCCGTCTCGCTATGTGTCTCAGGTTGTGCCAGGCGCCTAATTCGAGCCGGAACTACACCCGTCACAAAGTTAGTTGCCGATATGGCAACTATAGCAGGTTGGTTGCCAAATTGGCAAGCAACTAATTGCGGCTAGTCTGCGGGCGCTCTGAGACGGCATTCCTAGACGGCAGTTGGACGAAGCTCAACGCCACTTGTGGTTAAAGGACTACATAAAGCGATTGCTCCAGAAAGATGCCACCGATTTAGGGCAGCTCAACATAAAAATACGGAAAAGGCTTCTAGTCTGGCTGCTCAGCAGCACTGGGAGCCGTTTTCTCCGCTGGAAGACTTACAACATCGACTAAAATGCGGCGATTCTAAATACTCTTAGCTCTTGTGTGTTTTGATACCAGATTGATACCATAGAAATATGGCACTTACATTACGTCTTAGCGAAGCCGACGAAATCGCCCTTGAGCAGCTCACTTCTTATGAGAAGGTGTCCCGACAAGAGGCGATTGTCCGGGCTATTCATGAGGCTGTCCAGACAAGAATCCATAATGAACGGGTTGATAAGGCATCAACTAAAGCCCGCGAAACTTTGGGGTAATGAGGCTTACGACAATCTGGATCTGAAAGCCGCTGCCCTGCTGGAGTCTATTGTCCGCAACCATGCTTTGGTTGACGGCAATAAACGCCTCGGGTGGCTCGCAACCGTGGTGTTTTTTGCAATCAACGACGTCACCATTGAGGGCGATGACGATGAAATATATGACACTGTCATAGACACGGCCTGCGGCAAGATAAGCCTAGAGGATTTGTCAGCAAAGCTGACAAGCTGGCATCAAGACAATGGCAGCCAGAATGAAAAGTATCCCAAAACCCTCCGCTAGGGATAGCTCCCATTCCGATTCAGGCTAGAAGATTGAAAATGGTCGCGGAAATCGTGACCTCAAAACCTGTCATGCATTTCTGCGTTTCGCTAGTTTTACTGGTGCGTTTCGCTAGTTTACCGCGAACACGCCGGAGACGAAGTCGGCGTAATAATCGAAACTCACTAAATTGACGACTGAAACTTCGATAAATTGACGACTTGTTTTATGATAAACTGACTACTGGAATCCAAATAAATTGACGACTCAAACTACAATAAATTGACGACTAGCATCTCATGAACAGGAAAAACATGACCGGAACGGACCCCGCAACCCCCACGCCTTATCATGCGCGCCTGGCCGACCAAGACCTCAAAGCCGCGCTGCAACGGGCTGGCGGAGTGCTGATTACCGGACCGAAGGCCTGCGGGAAAACCGAAACCGCGCGGCAAATCGCGCAAAGTACCCTCCAGGCGGATATCGACCCAGAGCTGGCCAAGCAACTCGAAATCCTGCCTGACCAAGCACTCAAAGGAGCCACTCCTCGACTGATAGACGAGTGGCAGACCCATCCAATCTTGTGGGATTTAGCGAGGCACGAAATTGACCGCCGTCGCGAACCCGGACAGTTCATCCTCACGGGCTCAACCGCGCCCGGGGCGGGTGCCGCCAAGCATTCCGGAGCTGGGCGTTTCGCACGCCTGACGATGGGAACCATGACTTTCTTAGAGACCGGACATAGCGATGGCACGGTTTCCCTCCTCGAGCTGGTGAAACTGCCGACCGGAGAAAAAATTGAGCCACGCCCCAGCAAACTCGAGGTTGCGGATATAGCCTCGCGCCTCGCTTTCGGGGGTTGGCCGGGGAATCTGGGACTGACCGCCAAGCAGGCCGCCGCCAACAACCGCGACTATCTGGAAACTATCGCGGCTGTGGACATTCGGGTGCCTGATTCGACTTATCGTGACCCACAGCGCGTAAAGAGGCTACTGTCCGCCCTGGCACGCGGCGTGGGAACCGAGATAACCACCACTACCCTGGCACGCGACACCGAACTGTCTCGCGACACGGTACGCGAATACCTCGATTCCTTGGAGCGCATCTTTGCGATGCAAAACCAGGCGGCGTGGCGGCCCCACCTGCGGTCGCGCGTTCCCCTGCGGGAAACCCCGAAACGGCATCTGGCTGACCCAGCTCTGGCCATGGCCGCGCTGCACGCCGACGCGGATGTTTTGCTGAGGGATTTAGAGTTTTTCGGACAGCTTTTCGAGTCTCAGGTAGTGCATGATTTACAGTTCATGAGTCGCCAAGAAATCTATCACGGACGCGGCGCGGACGGTCTGGAAGTCGACGCGGTGCTGGAGATAGCAGGCCGCACCGTTTTAGTCGAAGTGAAACTCGGTTCTAGCGACACCACCATCGAGACTGCCGCCACTCATTTAAAGAAATTCAACGAACGGTACGTCGCCGGCGCAGATAACCCGCCGGTTTTGCTAGTTGTCACCGGAGGGGAACTTAGCTACACACGTGACGACGGGGTGCACGTCGTCGCCTGTGGAAACCTCGGAGCCTAGAGTGCTCAAGCGGTAGAAGCTGCGGCTAATACCGCGCCGACCTGAACTGAGACGAACTTTACAGCACGTAAAAGCGATCAAACAGGGTTTGGAGTTTTTCCACGACTCGTTGGCGCAGACTGGCGCGGTCTTCGGCAGCAGCGCCGAACAGAGGCACGTTAGGCAACAGGTTCTCAATCTCAATGCCGCCAGTCTCCAAACGCCCCCGACGGAACATGGCTTCAACAAACGCTTTGGTCGCATCCGGTTTCAGGTTTTCCTCCGCCACCAGGGTGGTCAGTTCCAGCTCTTTTTGCTCCTCTATATATTCTCGCCATTCTTGGCCAACATCCCCGTTAGGAGAAACTTTCTCTAAGAACTGCTCAATCAAGTCCAGCTTATTCTGCAGTGTCGGACTGGATTTCACAGCGCGGAGAATCTCGGCGCGCACTTCTTCGCTCTCTCGCGCCTCATGCTGGTCGCGATACTTCTCCACCAGCATCAAAATGTAATCTACGTTTACCTCGACGTGCTTAATGAGCTCAATCTCAAAAGTCAGGTCATCGTTGATTTCTTCCGCTTCGTCACTGTCCTGTCGACGAGCACGGTAAAGCTCTAGGTAGACAGATTGATAGTCTTGCAAATCACGAGCGGAAAGTGGGTCCTGTTCCTCAAATTCATCAAAGACTTGCAGGATATTACGCAACCGCAACAGCCCGCCAAAGGTTTGAATGAATTGTTCCTGTTCAGTTTCGCTGGCAGGCAGGCTTCCAGGCTCCCAGCGGCGAAGTTCCCCAATCACGGTCTGGTACTGTTCAAAATAGTGACCAAACGGTTTCAACACGGCGATGCCTTGAGCATCTTTGTTGCCGAACAGCGCTAAAGCCTCGTCTGTTTCCTGCTGCAGGTTGCGGAACGTGATGATGTTCCCGCAGTTTTTAACCGAGTTCAAGATTCTGTTGGTGCGTGAATATGCTTGCAACAAGCCGTGATGACGCAACGGCTTATCCACCCACAAGGTGTTCAAAGTTTTCGCGTCAAAGCCAGTCAGGAACATATTGACCACAATCAACAAATCCAGTTCCCGATTGCGCAGCCTCTGGGACACGTCTTCGTAATAGTTGCCAAAATTTCCCGCCGAGGCGTCGAAGTTCGTCTGGAAAAGCTCGTTGTAGTCGCTAATCGCAGATTCCAAGAAGTCCCGGTCGGGTTTATTCAGCGACTCAGAATCGAAGTCTTCATCCGGCAGCAACCCATCACTGTACTGATCCGAGTTCGCGGCATAGGTAAAAATGGTGGCAATCTTCAGTCGCTGGTCTGGCGGCAGCTCTGCCTGTTGGCGAACAAACTCGCTGTAGTATGTCTTGGCCGCTAACACACTGGCGCAGGCAAAAATGGAGTTGAACCCGCGAAGCCGTTTACCCTTCAGTGGATAACACCTATTGCGCTTGGTTTTCTGGTCGAAATGCTCCAATACATAGGAAACGATGAGCTGAATTCGCCGGGCGTCAAGCAGGGCATCCTCAGTGTCGATGGCGGGGACTTTTTTGTCCTTTATACCTTCCTTGGCTTTTATGGTGCTGTGATAGTCGAGCGAAAAACGTAGCACGTTACCATCGGTTATCGCGTCTGTAATCGTATATTCATGCAGGCGGTCACCGAACACCTGGGCAGTGGTGCGGATTGCTGCGGAATTTCCCGCAGCCTTGTTTTCGTTGAAAATCGGGGTACCGGTAAACCCAAATAGGTGATAGTTACGAAAGGCCTTCTTAATGCCTCGGTGCATATCCCCGAACTGGCTGCGATGGCACTCGTCGAAAATAATCACCACGTGGGCATCAAAAATCGGATGAGATTTATTTATGTGAATGAAATGGCTTAGCTTTTGGATGGTGGTAATCACAATTTTGGCTTGCGGGTTGCCCAATTGTAGAGCCAGCTCCGCGGTGGATTTGTTGGAGTTCACCGCTCCCTTTTGAAACTTCTCATACTCGCGTTTCGTCTGATAATCCAGGTCTTTGCGATCCACCACGAACAGTACCTTGTCCACGCCCTCAATCTGGGTCGCCAGCTGGGCAGTCTTAAAACTCGTCAGGGTTTTCCCACTCCCGGTGGTGTGCCAGACATAACCACCGGCCTCGATACTGCCAAGCTTGTGATAGTTGTTGGCTATCTGAATACGATTAATAATGCGTTCCGCTGCCACAATCTGGTAGGGGCGCATCACCATCAGGTTTCTGTCTACCGTAAACACGCAATACTTGCTAATCACGTTCAGCAAGGTACGTTTGCTCAGGAATGTTTTGGCAAAGTCCATTAAATCAGTGATGCGCTGGTTGCGTGCGTCAGCCCACCACGAGGTGAATTCGAAACTTGACGGCGCGTTACCCTTGCGCGCATCAGATTGCTCTTGGAGGCGTCCTATCCATGTGGTATTGGCGTAATACTTGGTTAAAGTCCCGTTTGAAATCACGAAAATCTGGACGTATTCAAATAGCCCACTGTCCGCCCAGAAACTGTCGCGCTGGTAGCGGTTTATCTGGTTGAAGGCCTTGCGCAACGGCTCACCGCGACGTTTCAGCTCCAGGTGTACCAACGGTAACCCGTTAACCAGGATGGTCACGTCATAACGGTTGCGATGGGTACCTTCCACCTCGTACTGATTGATTACCTGCAGGTGGTTACGATGAATGTTGACTTTATCTAAGAGGTAAATGTTTTTATGGGTGCGGTTTTCACGTTCGAGATCCAGGGCAGCGGGAGTGGATTGAATAATCTCGGTTTTCCCCTTAATGCCCAGGGTTTGCCTGAGCAGCTGCTGATCCAAGAATCGCTGCCATTCGGGGTCAGTAAAGCGAATGTCGTTTAGTGCCTCCAGTTCGCGACGCAGGTTTGCTTTCAGCGCTTTATCGTCCTTGATGGAAATGTAATCGTATTCTTGGCTTTGAAGTTGTTTGATGAGGGCGCGCTCGAGGTCAGCTTCGCTCTGATAGCTTTCTTCGCGGCGTTTCGGAGGGTCAAACACCGCGACGACGGTGGAGTCTTCGCTTACTGATATTGGTAAATACGTGTTCATGATAGCTCCTTAAAACTCAGCAGTCGATCACGGTAGTGCTCATACTGCTTGCGGCGGGCGGCAATCTCGGCAGGTAAACCGGAAGAGAGGTCATTGACCAAGGCATCGAACTTATCGAGAATCGCAACAATACGTTCCTGCTCCGCCAAAGGTGGCAAGAGGATTTCATGCTGCTTAATCCTTGTCATATTCAAAAACTGCTGTGTTCCCTGAGCCTTATCCTTCAAAATCTCATAATCGTTGCAGAGGACATGAAACAAAAATTTCGGCTTAACATGTTTCAAATTAGCTTCTAGGGCACAACAGTTCTGATTTGTAGTTGCCTCAACAGTGGTTATTCCACTTTTCGCGACAGTCGCTCCGGCCATTGCTATTAGAACTGTTCCGGCAGGAATCAGCTTTGCTGAGGAATTGTCTAATCCGGATTCAGTTAAGGAGCCTTCTACTACTCCAATTGTTTTGAAATCTAAATCCGTCGACCGAATCCAAGGGATGCTTCCATCGAAATAACCTGAAACATTACGTTTCGGAGTACCTCCAGAAGAAACCTTTGTACAAACATCGTTCAGCGGCAGAATCTTGACGTTTTCTTTCCCTAAACGGTTGGTGAGATTCTCCAAGCTGAGGAGAGAGTCGCGGTAGTATTCATACTGCTGCCGACGGGCTTCCAGCTCCGCTTCCAGCTCCGCTTCCAGCTCCGCTTCCAGCTGTGTGAACTTATCAAGAATTCTAACAATTTCTTCTTGAATTTCCAACGGTGGCACGGGGATAGGATAGTTATTGAGATCTTTAACAGACAAGTGTTTAACAGTAGATCCTTGAATCTTGGAAGATATCTGATTAAGCGCTATAAACAAGAAATGAAACAGATAGTTTTTGTTTAACTTTTCTGGGTTAGGTATTATCCTACAAACTCGCTGATTCAATAATGCCTTGCCGTGATTCCATCTAATCGGATTAAAATCACCATCCATTCCTACAAGTAAGTCCCCATTTTGAACTATATACTCAGATTTATATGCACCACTATAGTAAGTGTTACTAAAACGCGTATTCACATCTCTGATACGCACTAAAGGAAGTCCCAAATTTAGGTTATTAAATTCTTTTGAATTGAACGCATAACCATTTTGAATTGATACTAATTCTTTAAGGCGTATCTTCGCCACCCCGTCTAGGCAGTATTGCGCGATTAGCTCTTCTATCCGGCTCATGCGGTTACCCCGCTCTTCGATCCCCCCAGGTCGGCGACGATTGCATCTATGGCTGCCCGTAGCTCAGCTTGACGTGCAACGATGCCGGCAATCTCTTGATTGAGCTGGTGAATGTCAACCGCCTCGCCGGTGTCCTGGGGTTCAACGTAACTGGACACGGAGAGGTTGTAGTCGGCCTTGGCAATGTCTTCTATGGAAACCAGCTGCGCGAAATGTTCCTGGTTTTCCCGTTTTCCGTAAGCCTCAAGAATCTGATTGCGGTAAGGCTCGGCAATCCGGTTCTTGGTGCCGGAGCGTTCAAACAACTGGGAAGCATCAATGAACAGCACGTTGGAGTCCTTCTTAGACTTTTTCAACACCAGCACGCAGGTGCCGATGGTCGTGCCAAAGAACAAATCCACTGGGAGCTGGATAACCGCATCCACATAGTTGCCATCCACCAGGTATTTACGAATCTTCTTTTCCGCTCCCCCGCGATAAAGCACCCCGGGGAACTGGACGATGGCCGCGGTGCCGTCCACGGCCAGCCAAGACAGAATATGCATGGTGAAAGCCAAGTCAGCTTTACCCTTGGGTGCCAGCACTCCGGCGGGCGAAAACCGTTCATCGTTCATCAAAGTCGGCGAGTCCGCGCCCTCCCACTTCGTGGAATACGGCGGGTTGGAAACAATCGCCTCGAAAGGTTCATCATCCCAATGCGCTGGCTCCGTCAGTGTGTCCCCCAAGGCAATGTCGAACTTAGAAAAGTTCACCCCATGCAAGAACATATTGATGCGGCATAGGTTATAGGTGGTCAAGTTGATTTCCTGGCCAAAGAAACCCTCTTCCACGTTTTCACGCCCTAATACTTTCGCGAACTTCAGCAGCAGGGAGCCAGAGCCGCAAGCGGGGTCGTAAACCCTGCCCACCCGGGTTTTACCAAGCACCGTCAGCCTGGCTATCAGCTCGGATACTTCTTGCGGGGTGAAGAACTCGCCGCCGGATTTTCCCGCCGAAGAGGCATACATGGTCATCAAATACTCGTAGGCATCGCCGAAAGTGTCGATGTTCGTGTCCCGGTAGTCACCCAGTTCTAAGTCACCGATGGCGTTGAGTAGCTTGGTGAGCTTGTCGTTGCGCTGGGCAATCGTGTTGCCAAGCTTGGGGCTGTTCGTGTCGATATCGGCAAACAGACCCTTCATGTCGTCCTCGGACTTGGTGCCCACCGCTGAGGCTTCGATGTTTTGAAACACCCGCGCCAGGGTTTCATTGAGGTTTTGGTCATACGGGGCGTGTTCACGCACGTTAGAAAACAAATCTGAGGGACGGATAAAGAAACCTAGGGTGTTTACCAGGTATTTGCTCTGAGACTCAGCCTCGGCGTCGGGCAGCTGGGAGTAGTCGAAGTCCGAGCTGCCAGCCTCAGCTTGAACTTGCTTCACAAAAGCGATGATGTGCTCGGAGATGAAACGATAGAACAGCATTCCCAGCACGTAGGCTTTGAAATCCCATCCGTCCACGCTGCCGCGCAGGTCGTTGGCGACCTGCCAAATCGTACGGTGTAGATTGGCGCGCTCGTCTGTTGGTGACACAAGTTCCTCCCGTTTATCCGTATACATCCAACTTTACTTAGCAACCGCAGCCTAATGCTGCGCTTTTGCAGCAAATCTCGGCTCATCACACGAAAATTTCGCTCCTCCGACTTAGCGCCAGGACCACTGCAAACGGCCCGGATTACCCCTTCACGGAGCCGGCCATCATGCCGCCGACGAAGTACTTGCCCAACGCGATGTAGACCAGGAGCGTCGGGACGGAGGCAATCAGGGCGCCCGCCATGGAACCGCCGTAGTCAGCCATAATCGAGCCGTGCGCCAGCTCGTTCAGGGACAGGGTCACCGGACCGCGCTGGGAACCGCCGCCAAAGAACAGGGCAAACAGGAAGTCGTTCCACGCGGAAGTAAACTGCCAAATCAGCACCACCACGAAAGACGGAATGGAAATCGGCAACACCACGTTAAAGTACGTGCGCAGCATTCCCGCCCCATCGATACGCGCGGCCTCGATGAGGTCCCTGGGAACGCTCTCGTAATAGTTACGGAAAATTAGGGTCGTAATCGGGATGCCATAGATGATGTGCATCAAAATCAGGGTGTGAATCCCGAAACCAATCTGGGACGCCACCACCATGCGCATCATCGGAATCATGACGGCCTGGTAAGGAATGAACATCCCGAACAGAATCAGGGTGAACACCACGTTTGCTCCGGGGAACCGCCAGCGGGACAGGACGAAACCGTTAGCGGAGCCGAGCATGGCCGAAATAATCGAGGACGGAATGACCATCATCAGCGAACGCAGCAGCCCGCCCTGCAGCTGTTCCCAGGCCCGAGCCCAGTTATCTGTGTTCCATTCAGCAGGCAGATACCAAGTCCGGGACGGGTCGGCCTCCCCCGCCCCTTTGAAAGACGTAATCAACAGCACGTAGACCGGCATGAGAACCATGGCGAGGAAGAAAATCAGGAGCACGTAGCGAATAATCTTGCCGACGCTCACTCCGCCCCGTTTCTTTCCTACCGAACCATTGGAGTTGACCTTTTTTGTCGTAATCGCGGCAGCACCCGCGTCGATTGTAGCGGCGGAACTCATCGGTTGGCCTCCTTCGCATCGTGAATCAAGTAGGGCACCACCAGCAGCGCCACAATCACCAACAGAACCGTGCCGACCGCGGCCGCGTTCGAGTAATCCGAAACCGTCATGAAGTTATACATATCGATGGCCGGAACCTTGGTCTGATAGAACGTCTGATCCGCCACCGCCATAATCAAGTCGAAAGACTTCAGCGACATATGCCCGATGATGATGACCGCGCTGAGCGCTACGGGAGCGAGCTGCGGAAAGATAATGTAGCGGTACAGCTGCCATTCGTTAGCGCCGTCTACACGCCCGGCCTCCCGCAAGTCATCGGGAACCCCGCGGAATCCTGCCAGGAACAGGGCCATGACGTAGCCGGAGAGCTGCCACACGGCGGGAATCCCCACCGCCAGCACCCCGAAGGTGGGGTTGGCGATCCAGTCGTTTTGCAGTCCGCCCAGGCCAACCATCTGGAGCAAACGGTTCAAACCGGAGGCGTTCTCATCTTGAGCGGAGTTCAGCATCCAGCGCCACACCACGCCGGAGGCGATGAACGATACCGCCATCGGGAACAGGAAAACGGAACGGAAAATCCCTTCGCCTTTAATGGGTTTATCCAAAAGCCAAGCCCAGAGGAACCCAAAGAACAGCGTGCCCACCAGGAACATTACCGTGAACATCAGCAGGTTAACTAAGGAATGCTGGAAATCCTTGTCCGCAAATAACGCCGCAAAGTTTGCAAACCCCACAAAGTTAACCGGTTGCACCCCCGAAACTTGCGGCGCGGAGTGATTGTCTTGCAGGGACGTGAACAAGTTAGACCCCAACAAGCCGTAAACAAAAATAGCCACGAGGATGATAGATGGCGACACCAGTAACAGCCCGGGTCCCCACTGCTTAATCCCGTTCGAGCTACGTGCTCGTTTACGCTTCATCGGTGCCCTAGCCTTTTCAGGTGTCTTGACGGCGGCGTTGCCTGACATTTTGTCCCCTAGATAGTGTGTGGATGTGATTGAGATTTTGGGGTCCGCATCGGTGTGCACAAGGTTCTCCGCTCGCCTCTGGCGACTGCACAAGGTCGGTTGATGCGCCCCAGTTCAGCCTTACGCCGGCGGGCTTTTACGATTTTGAAAAAACCCGCCGGCGTAAAGACTTGCCTGTTTGAGGGCTACTTCATAGCAGCCGCTGCCGCCAGCTCACTTTGGAGAGCCGCAACGTCCTTGCTGGAGTTGAACTTGCCCAGAGCGCTCTTCATCTTTTCGGTGGCTGCCAAGGGCAGAGCCGCACCGTGAGCGATAGAAGAAACGATGGTGTCCTTGCCGAAGGACTCCATTGCGGAACGCTGGTAATCCGAGAACTTCGACAGTTCATCGGCGGTCAGGTCGGAACGAGCCGGAATAGAGCCCTTAGCCACGTTGAAAGCAATCTGGCCTTCCTTGGAGGAAATGGTGTTCAACCAAGCCTTCGTGCCATCGGGGTGCTTCGCGCCCACCGGCAGAGTGAAGGAGTCAGCCAGGAAGTCGAACACGCCGTCGCTGCCCGGAACCGGGAAGGTCACGTAGTCCTTATCCCATTCCATCTTGGCGTTCTCCCAAGCCGGAGGAGCCCAGTCGCCCATCACATTGTAGGCAGACTTGCCTTCGATGACCGGTTTCATGGCAGGTTCCCAGTCCTCTGAGAGCAGGGACGGATCGGCGTAGGTCAGAATCTTGGCGTAATCATCCAAAGCAGCCTTGACTTCCGGGCCGCTCCAATCGGTCTTGCCATTCATCAAGCCGTTGTAGGCATCGGCGCCCAAGTCAGCAAGCAGGACGGTTTCCAGCAATTGCAGCTGGGTCCAAGTGGCGCCTACGGTAATCGGGTACTGTACCCCGGCAGCCTTGAGCTTCTCCATATCAGCAATCCAGCCCTTGATATCTGTCGGCGGAGCCTTGGGATCCAAGCCGGCCTTTTGCATGACCTCAACATTGGCCCACACTACGTTTGCGCGGTGAATGTTAGAGGGGACGGAGTAAATCTTGCCATCCACAGTCAGGAGGTCTACCAGGTCAGCTGGGAAGGCGTCGCGTAGCTTGAACTCGTCGTACAAGCCAGAAACGTCCTCCAGGTATCCAGCGGCAATATCTGAGGAAAGCTCGGCGCCAGCGTGAGCCTGATAGGTGTCTGGCGGGTTCTTTGCCGCCAGGTCAGCAGCCAGCTTCTGCTTTGCGTTAGTGCCGCCACCACCGGATTCGGACTGCTTAATCAGTTCCACATCCGGGTGCTGCTCCGCAAAGACTTTCTTTAAGGCGTCAAAACCCTCTTTCTCAGAGCCTTGCTCCCACCAGGTCACTACACCCACTTGAGAGGCGCTGCCAGCGGCGTCGCCACCGTCTTTACCAGCGTCAGAGGCCTGAGAGCAGGCCGTCATAGTTAGACCGAGGGCCAGAGCGCCCGCAGCCGCAATGAGCTTTCGCATTGAAACTCCAATCAGTTAACTTCATTGTCGTTATTCCCAGAGGGCATCTTCACCCGTCAGGGACAAGTAACATTCTCTCATATATTCCGTCAGGTCTTGATGAAAAAGAACCACAACATTATGTTTTCCCTTCAGAACCCAACGCGGCGGAAGTTTTTAGTCAATGTTGAGTCAGCTCAAGGGTGTTCCCGCAGTGTGTCTAGGCAGCCCGTACCGTCCTAAAGCAACAGGGTGCGCCACGCCGCCCCCAGCATCAGGAGTAGCGGATAGACCGCGTAGCAAAACCACCGGGTATTGGCGTTGAGGTACCCCAAGGTTTCGTTTCGGTAATGCAGAAAAGCCATCAGCAAACACCCGATGTTGATGACACCCTGACGGGTTCCCAAATGTAGCAGTAGCGCCCAGAGTATTCCGGAACCAGCCACCGCTACCGCACCAATCCACGCTTTTGCGCCCGACCACCTGTTGCGAACATAGTCGATGAGAATCAACACCAGCAACGCCAGGGCGAGGCCAAACACCGGATTCTGCGAAGCCCAGTCCACGGGCCGGTAAAAAGTCACCACGTCATAGGGAACTTCACAGACTAAAGCCAAAATGACCAGGCGCAGCAAATAGCGCCATTTGTTAGCAGTCCAGGTAAACCCTTCCGCCAGGAGCCAGGCATAAATCGGCACGGCACACCACGAAACCACTTCGCTGAGCACCGCCGCAGTGAGTGCGCCGAAGTTATTTTTCAAATCCGTTCCGAAAAAATAAGGAACCACCGTGGTGGACGCCACTTGGAAGGAGAGAAAAATCCCGGCGATGACCTTGAGACGTAAATTACTCAGACCGCGCATCCGCCCCGGCCCGGTTTCAGGCATGCTGTTGCTAGACGACGCCATCTAGCCCTTCACCGAACCGGACATGGACTCCTGGTAGAAGCGCTGCATGACGATGAACAGGATGGCAATCGGTACCGAAACCAGCACTGCCCCCGCCGCGAAACGCGCGAACCAGGTGTGGATGTATTCCTTTTCCAGCATCAGCCACAAGCCCAAAGCCACGGTGTAGTCTGACTGGGTGCGGGCGATGACTTTTGCCATCACGAAGTCCAACCACGGTCCCAAGAAACTCACGATGGCCTGGTAGACAATCATGGGTTTACAGATGGGCAGGATAATCTTCCAAAACACCTGAGAGCGGGTGCAGCCGTCCAGGATAGCCGCTTCGTCCAAAGAGTTCGGGATGGTGTCCATGTAGCCTTTCATGACATAGAAACCCGCGCCGGAACCGGCGGAATACACCAGAATCAAAGCGAGAATCGTCATGCCGCCGCCGGTCAGGCCCACCGCTTTTAAGATGAAGTAAATCGCGGAGACAGCCATGATGCTGGGGAACATACCCAAGATCAACACCACGCTCATGAAAGTGCGGCGCAGACGGAACCGCATCCGGCTCATGACGTAAGCCACCATCAGCACGAAGAACACGGAAATCACGCAGGTGAAGCAGGCGATGATAAAGGTGTTCATGTACATCCGGGGGAAGTCCATGACGGAACGATCTGTGAAAATCTTAATGTAGTTATTCAGCGAAAACTCGCGGGGAAAGAACGTCTTGGTGTAGGGGGCGGGATCCTTGTTGAAGGATTCGGCAACGACCCACACAATCGGCAGTAGCCAGATGACCGCCATGATGGCCAGGAACGTGTGTACCACGATGTCCCCGACCATGCGGCGCTTACTGAGGCTGCCCATGAAAGAGGTCTTGGACTCGGCCTGAGGAAGAGCTTCAACTGTCGTGTTGGTAGTGGATGTATTCATCGGAAAGCCTCCTCGTTCTTAAAGGAACCGGATCTCCGGTAGGTAATGAGCGACACCACCGCCAGCACGATGAAGGTCATGATACCGATGACCGCACCGAGGTTGTAGTCGTTTTTGTCTACCGTGAGTTTGTACAGCCAGGTAATCAAAAGGTCGGTCTTGCCCGCGGAATCTCCCACCGGTACGGGCGCACCGCGGGACAGCAGGTAGATAACGTTGAAGTTATTGACGTTGCCCGTGAAAGTCGTAATCAGATAGGGGGTGAGCACGAAGATGATGTAGGGCATGGTGATTTTGCGGAAAATCACCCAGGAGTTGGCGCCGTCAATCTTGGCTGCTTCGTACTGGTCGGCGGGAATGTTTTGCAAAATGCCCGTAATCTGCATAATCGTGAAGGGTATACCGACCCAGAGGTTCACCACGATGACGGTGACGCGAGCCCAGGTGGCATCCGTAAAGAAGGGCAGGGCTTGGTCAATCCAACCCCAGTCCATCAGCAACCGGTTGATGGCGCCTTGGGGCTGTAGCATCAGGTTGATGACCAGGAGGGACACGAACTGCGGCACCGCGATGGACATCGAGAAACACGCCCGCCAAAAATTCTTAAAGCGGGTGGTTTTCCGGTTGATGAGCATGGCCATGAACATACCCAGGAAGAAGTTAAGGAAAGTCGCAAAGATGGCCCACACCAGGGTCCAAGTCATCACGGAGCTAAAGATTCGCAGGTTCACGTCCCCGGAAGAATTGGCAAAAATCGCCCCAAAGTTTTTCAACCCGACCCAGTCGAAAAGCACCAGGTGCTTGTGGTCGTAGCTGGTGAAAGCCATGGAAATCATGAAAATCAGCGGCAGGACGCTGAAGGTGAGGATACCCAACGTCGGCAGGAACAAAAAGCCGATGTGGGAACGAGTGTCCAGCAAATCCGCGATGTCCTCGCGTACCGAGGGGGCTCGACCGTGTTTCGCGGTCAGCACCTGGGCCTTGTAGGCCGAACGCACCGAAAGCTTCCACAAACCGATGAACGCCAGGATGATGAGTATCGTGGCCACACCGTAGAGCAGGATAATGACCGAGTTGTCCCCGGTAGTGTACTCCCAATAGCCGTTGACCAGCACTTTGCCTTGCTCTTGGTCGCCCAGCCCGGGAAGTTTCGCGAGGTAACCCAAGCCGTTGGTGAACAGGAAAACAAAGAACGCTATCTCGAGGAGTAGGAAAATCGCCCCTTTCACAATTTGGCGATGTGTCAGGTTGCCCAGTCCGAAGATTACGGCGGACGCTTTGGTAATGGCGTCGCCTTCCCGGAAAGCAGCTTTGAGGCTATAGGGCGAGGGTGAGACGTAGTCTTTCCCGAGTTTCTTACGTAACCTCGCCTCGCGTTTTGACGTTTGCGTTGCGTCCATTCAGGTTTCCTTCTCAATGAAAAGGCCGACGGTAAAACCCGCGACCGGGCTGCGGGGCCGCTGGGGGGGTTGCCTCTCACCAGCGGCCCGACAGCTTCGAGATGTAGTTATTTAGCCAACCATCTTGGCCAGTTGCTCAGACCACTTCTGGGTTTGAGCTTCGGCGGTAGCCTCGGTGATTTCTTTGTTCAAAATCCCCTTGCCGAAAGCCTCGGCCGGATCCCACCAGGAACCCATCGCGGAGATTGTCGGCTGCAGGATAGAAGCCCCGGAGATGACTTCCAGCTGAGCCTTGGCGGCGAAGTCGTCGTCATTGACCGAGTCGACCAGGGACTTGTCGGTCGGGACAATGCCGCGCATCTCGTAGTGAGCCTTTTGGGCTTCGGTGGAGCCCAAGAAAGCCGCAAACTGAGCGGCAGCCTTGGCGTTCTTGGCGTGCGGGTTGTAAGCCACAGCCTTGGAACCGGCGAAAGCCTCCATCTGGACATCTTTGCCATCCAGCTTGTAGGTCGGCAGCTTGGCGGCGGCGTATCCATCACCCAAGGCTTCCTTCACATTGGCGGCATCCCAGGTCCCGGAGAACAGCACATCGACGTCACCGGCCTTCAACGCGCCTAGGCCGGAGCCTTCCGCGTCATCCATGAAGTTCGGGTTATTAGCCAAGCCGACCAGGTACTTCGTTACCGCGGTAGCAGCGGCGTCCCCGTCAGCAAAGGTGATGGCTTTGGTGGCGTCGTTACCTTTGTCGCCAAAGAACGTCAGGCCCGCGCCTTTGGTATAGAAAGATTGAATGTACCAGGAGTTATCAAGCGGGAAAGACACCTTGCCCTTAGCGAGCATCGTGTCCAAAGACATCGCGTCCTCAGCCGAGAACTTCTTAGAGTTGTAGTACATGAACCAGGTGTTTGAAGTAAAGGGAACACCGTAAATCTTGCCATCGGTACCGGTGACCGAGTCCACCATGGACGGTTCGTTCTGTTCCTTGACCTGCTTGGCTTCGTTCTCACCCAGCTCGCCGATAGCCTCAGCATCGAGCAAGCCGCCCAGCTGGTCGTTGGCAAACATGTAAACATCAGCGGCAGCGGCCGGATCGGTCTCTACCTTAGTCTTGGCGTCACCCTCAGAGACCACGTCATTCTTCCAGGTAATCTTGTATTCCGGATGAGCCTTTTCGAAGGATTCCTCCATCTTAGCCAGCCAGCTGTTGCCATCCGCTTGGTCCTCTTGAGGAGCCCACACAGACAGCGACACGTCTTCAGTCTTACCGCTAGCGCTATCCCCGCCAGCGCCACCGCAGGCGCTCATGGACAGGGCCACCGCCGAGGCGGCGATCAGACCAAAGGCTTTCTTCCACGTCATGGACATTAATTTTCCTTTCGACAGGCGAGGAGGATTTCTCCCCGACTCAGGAAGCTCCGCAAAAGGGCGGTGGTAACTCCCGCTACTTTGTCGGAACAAACTTTAATTCCTGATGCTAGCATTTTCTTTCTCGCAGGCGAGGGGGAATAAAGTCCCAAATTTTGTAATCCATTGCGCCTGACCTCAAAGTGAGGGGTTCACAAGGCGTTTACCTCGGTTTTTCCGTGACGGATTCTCGCGCAACGCCCCCGAGCCTTCTGTAAGATGTTCTGAGGTCTTTGCGACCTCTCGATAGCGACCCCCTGAGAAAGGATCCCCGTGAACACCTCATACCCTCGTCCCAAATGGCTGGATAACGCGGTTTTCTATGAAATTTATCCCCAGAGTTTTCAGGACTCTAACGGGGACGGCATCGGGGATATTCCGGGCATTATTTCCCGGCTGGACTACCTCAAAGAGTTGGGGGTCGATGCGCTGTGGCTCAATCCCCTGTTTGATTCGCCTTTCAAGGACGCCGGATACGACGTGCGCGACTACAAGTTGGTGGCTCCCCGCTACGGCACCAACGAGGACCTCATACGACTTTTCGACCAAGCACACGCGCGGGGGATTCGCGTGCTGTTGGACCTGGTGCCCGGCCACACTTCTGAAGAACACGCCTGGTTCCAATCCAGCGCCCACCCCGAGCCGAACGAGTTTTCAGACCGCTACGTGTGGACCGACTCTTGGATTGCCGGAGGCGACGGCTACCCCTTTATTGGCGGGGAAACCGAACGCGACGGAACCTATATCCTCAACTTTTTCAAATGCCAGCCGGCCTTGAACTACGGTTGGGCTCACCCGAAATATCCCTGGCAAGACCCGGCTTTAGGCCCAACCGCTCGGAAAACCTGCGACGCGATGGTCGACATCATGCGCTTCTGGCTCTCTGCCGGCGCCGACGGATTCCGGGTAGACATGGCAAACTCCCTGGTGAAACACGATGACGAAGGCAAACCGTACACCATCAAGACCTGGCGTTATATGTTTGACCAGATTCGTCCCGAATTCCCCGAAGCCGCGTTCGTGGCCGAGTGGGGCGTCCCCAGTGAGTCGGTACCAGCCGGGTTCGACATGGACTTTTACCTGGATTGGCGGTGGGACAATCACCCTAACGGCTACAACATCCTGCTGCGCAACACGAACACCCCCTATGTGCGGGAAAACGACCTGAGCTACTTCAACGCGGACGCTCCCACCAGCATCTGCGGATTCCTGGAGCAATACGAGCCGCAACTGCGCGCCGCCGAGAAAGCCGGGGCCTTTTTCAGCCTCATCACCTGCAATCACGATACTTGGCGGGTGGCTCCCCGGCTGACCGAACGGGAACTCAGCCTGGCGTGGGCGACAATACTGACCCTGCCGGGAGTGCCGTTTATCTATTACGGAGACGAGATTGGCCTGCGCCACCAGCTGCTACCCACCAAAGAGGGCGGTTACGTGCGTACCGGCGCCCGCACCCCGATGCAGTGGGATAGCACTGATAACCTGGGATTTTCCACGGCTGCAACAGCGAACCTTTATCTGCCGGTCGACACCAGCGCGGATGCTCCCACCGTGGCGGCGCAGCGCGCCCAACCGGATTCTTTGTGGCACACGGTGGCGCGCGTGTTGGAATGCAAACGGGAACTCCCGGCTTTGGCGGCTGACGGCGCTTTCACTGTCCTCAGCGCCGAGCCGGAAGGGCGTTTATTCGTTTTCGAGCGTGGCAGTGCCGCGCAAAGTCTGATTGTGGCGGTCAATCCGGCGCACGCTCCCGCCGAATATGATTTGGCACAAGCGCGCCCGGTGCGTTTTAGTATCGGCTC
>QWCJ01000155.1_pt1 | contig 33376 bp, 32 predicted proteins | sample 1972501 | NCBI WGS metagenome assembly QWCJ01 (sample SAMN09866711, study PRJNA288562) | Human vaginal metagenome isolate term2_vaginal, whole genome shotgun... | isolation source: vagina | host: Homo sapiens | place: USA: California
GCGGTGATGAGATCCTGCACGGAATCGTGGGTCTCACAGGGCAAAAGCTGTACGCCCTCGCGCGGAAGATCGAACTCGGCCAAGGTGTCCTGGAGAAGTTCAACGAGCTTGGCGTTGGAGTTCTTCGCGGACTTGGAACCGCGCAGCAGCGGCACGTTTCCGGACTTCAAGGCCAAGCCGAAGGCATCGACGGTGACGTTCGGGCGGGCCTCGTAGACCATGCCCATCACGCCGAGCGGCACACGGACCTGCTTCATCTGGATTCCGTTATCCATGGTGCGGCCCTGCAGGATCTCCCCTACCGGGTCTTGGAGGGAGGCCACTTGGCGTAGGCCGCCGGCAATGCCCTCGATGCGGGCGGCATCAAGCGAAAGACGGTCGATGAGGGATTCCGACATGCCGTTGTCGCGGCCGGCCTCAATATCGCGCTGGTTGGCAGCAAGGATGTCCTCGGTGTGCGCAATCAGATTCTCAGCGGCGCGGTGGAGGATTTCATTCTTGCGCGGGGTGGGCAGCTGCGCGAACTGTGGCGCCACCGCCTTGGCGGCGCGGGCTTTGGACAGAACTTCTTCACGTTCAGTGTTGCTCATGCCATACCAGCGTACGGAAGGATGCCCCGCTTGTCAGGGATTTTGTGCAGCTATAGGCGCGGATCGGCCTTGAGTTAGGCCTCGAGCTCGCGGCGGCGCTCAGCTGCGGCACGCAGGCGCTCGGCGCGCTTTTTCTCTTCCCCTTCGGTGAGCTCATCGAAGAGTTCTTCATCCGACTCGCTGAACTTCAACACCCCGCGCGCAGCCCAGGAAGCGAAGAATGCAATGACGGGAGAGATCCAGAAATAGCTCCAGTCAAAGACGAAGAGGCCCAGGAAGAGCGCGATCATCGCCACCGACCAGATGACGGAATCCACTATCTGCACCTTGCGTCCGCGGGCGAGCATGTCCTCCAGCTCCGCCTCGTGCCGGCGTGCGGGTGCTGTGGCGCTGGGGGTGGAAAGCTCTGGCAGGTCCGCAAAGAGCTTTTCGACGTCCCCGCGCGTGCGCGCCGCGGCAGCCTCGCCGGTGCGCTGCTCAAATTCATCGGGGTCTAACGTGCCGTTGACAAAGTGCTGGCTCAACTGCTCCAAGGCCGCGGAACGCTCGGCATCGCCGACTCGGATTTCGGGATTCTCCATTAATAGCCAGCTTTCGGATCAACCAGGGTGGGCAGCCGCTCCCCCGCTGCGAAGGCCTCGGCCACCTTGATAGTATGCGCGCCGATCTTCTCGCGCACGGAGCGCTGTGTATTAGCAATGTGCGGGGTGATGACCACGCGCTTATCCTGCCACAGCGGGTGGTCCTCCGGCAGCGGCTCTGGGTCGGTGACGTCGAGTGCCGCACCCGCGATCTCGCCTGCCTCCAGCGCCGCAACGAGGTCCTCGGTCTTGATGAGCGGGCCGCGGCCCACGTTGACCACCACGGCATGGTCCGGCATCTGTTGGAAAGCTTCTGCATCCACCATATGGCGGGTCTCCGGGGTCAGCGGCGCGATGAGAACGAAGTAATCCGCCTTCGGCCAGACTTTGTCCACCTGGGAAATCGGGTAGGTCTCCTCTGCTCCCTCCACCGGGTTGCCGGAGCGGTTCACCGCGATGATGCGCGGCCCAAAACCGGAGAGCATGCTAATCAGGCGCTTGCCAATGCCACCGGCACCAATAATGGCCACCGTCTTATCGTCATAGAGGTAGGAGGTGTGCGCTTCCATCTCTGCATAGGAATCAAACGTGCCATTAACGCGGCGATGCGCATGCAGCTGCGCCAACAGCAGCGCGATGGTGGATTCTGCCACCGTGTTGTCATAGACGCCGGCGGCATTCGACCACGGAACCGAAGTGCCCTTCATCGCATCCAAGACGTGATCCACGCCTGCAGAGGGAATCTGTACAAACCCAATGTTCTCCGGCAGCGGATCCGGGAAATCAGTGCCGTTACCGGTGTAAATGAGGAAAGAGGCCTCATCAAGCGGAGCGCGCTCAAACCCTGCGGCATCGAGCACCTCGATGGTTTCCTCCCAGGGGTGAGGTTCGATGGCGTACTTCATGAACGTCCTCCTTTGTTAGTATCCGGCGTCCGGGTCGACGCGCGTGGGCATTTCCTCGCCGCGCTCCCACGCGGCAGCGTTGGCATTGAAGATAGCACCCAAGTGGTACTGGGCCACGTGATCCGAGGCCGCCATGTGCGGCGTCAGCGTGGCATTGGGCAAATCATAAAGCGGGTGGCCATCCGGAAGCGGCTCCGGGTCCATGACCTCCAGGCCTGCGCCGGCAATCTCGCCCGTGCGCAGTGCGTCCACGAGATCATCAGTCACCACCGTGCTGCCGCGGCCGACGTTGATAAACACCGCCGAGGGCTTCATGGCGCGGAACACAGCGGCATCAAAGAGAGCCTCCGTAGCGGCCGTCGCCGGCAGGATACTCACCACGAAATCCGCCTCGCCCCATGCTTCATCGACGCGCTCGATAGGCAGTGTTACGTCAGCGCCCTCCACCGGGCGACCCGAGCGATTCACCGCAGTGATATGCGCGCCAAAGGGCGCGAGATAGGCCATGAGCTGCGTGCCGATGCCTCCCGCACCCACGATGAGCACGCGCGTTGGCCCCTGTTGGTCATAGAGCCAGGCTTGGGATTCATCGAGCTCGCGCGCCACCGACCACGACTTCGCCAGGGCGAAAGCTTTGTGGTGGTGCGCTTGGGAGAGCATCAACCCCAGCGCGGATTCCGCCACGGGCTTGGCAAAAGCGCCGGCGGAATTGCACCACGGCAGGCCATCGCGCCGGATGAGCCCGGCATCGATATGGCGGTTGACCCCGGTGAAGCAGTATTGCACCCACTGGATATTCTCCGGAATCTCCGGGGTCTGCGCTGGATCCGAGGCGGTGTTCACAAAGACCTCCGCCTGCTCCAAACTCTCAACGCGCTCGTGCCCGGCAGCATCGATATCTGCCACGGTTGCTGCCCACACATCGGGGCCCATGAAATAACGCATTAAATTCGGGACGCGAAGTTGGACAGGTAATCAGCGTGGACAACGGGGCGGCGCATATCCTCCGGCAGCTCCTCGGTGTGCTTGCCCAGCAGGTTGCGCAGCGTGACGGAGTCATAGCCCACCTCACCGCGGCCAATAATCTGGCCCTTGGGGCCCATAATGTCCACGATCTCGCCGGCGCTGAACTCACCCTTGATATCCGTGATGCCCACGGCCAACAGGGAGTTTCCGCCGCGAACCACGGCCTCCATGGCGCCCTCGTCGAGGCGCAGGGAGCCGCCGGTATCCGCGCAGTAGAGTGCCCAGAACTTCCACGCGGACAGGCGGCGCTCCTCGCGGGTGTGGAAGACGGTGCCTACGGAGGCGTCGTCAAGCGCCTGCCCAATATTGTCCGCCGAGGTCAACAGCACAGGGATGCCGCCGCGCGTGGCCAGGCGAGCAGCAGAGACCTTCGTGGCCATGCCGCCGGTGCCCACCTTGCCGCCGTCGCCAGCAACGACCGCCTTGAGGTCCTTACCGGTGCGCACCTCCTCCACGAACTTGGCATCGGGCTCCGCGGGGTTCTTGTCGTAGAGACCGTCCACGTCGGAGAAGAGGAAGAGGGCATCCGCGCCAACCAAGTTGGCCACAAGCGCGGACAGGCGGTCGTTATCGCCGAAATGCATCTCGGACGTCGCTACGGTGTCATTCTCATTAACGATCGGCACCGTGCGCAACTGACGCAAGCGATCAATGGTGCGCTGAGCGTTGCGGGCGCGATCGCGCTTGCCGACGTCCGACGCGGTCAACAGCACCTGCCCGATGGTGCGGTTATAGCGGGCAAAGGACACGCCCCACTCGTAGGCGAGGTGGACCTGGCCCACCGCGGCAGCAGCCTGCTTAGTGGCCAAATCGGTGGGGCGGGTGGTCAAACCCAACGGGCCCATGCCCGCGGCCACCGCACCGGAGGAGACGATGATGATGTCCGAGACATTCATGCGGGCGCAGACGGCATCGACGATCTTGTCGATCTTCTCGGTGGAGGTCACAAAGTCATCGCGGGTGAGCGACGAGGAGCCAATCTTGATGACGATGCGCTTAGCTTTGGAGATCTCCTCACGCAGGGGTGAGGAGAAACCGCTGGATTTTTCCGACAGCGTAGTCGTCTCCGGATAATCCATATCCGGGGTTGGCCCCTCGAAGGGTTCGAGGGGAAGCGGATAGTCGAGCTGGTTGTCGTTTTCGGATGACATACCGGCTCAGTATACCGGGCTAGCCCTGCCAGCGATCGCGGTTTGCGGACTCGCGCGTGACCTCACCATCGGTGCCATAGTCAAACTCGTCGACGAGACCACGGCGCGCCTGGGAGGCGCGCTTGCGCTCGGCAGCGGAGACACGCTCGGTGCTCATGAGGCGGCCATCCTGTCCGCGGCCAGCATCGGTAGCACGGCCACCGGCCATGGGCTCGTACTCAAAGGTGATATCCCCGATGGTCACCGGGCAGCCTTCCTGCGCGCCTTGGCGGTGCAGCTCGTCTTCAACACCAGCCTTGGCCAGGCGGTCCGCGAGGTAGCCCACGGCCTCGTCGTTTTCGAAGTCGGTCTGGCGAATCCAGCGGTCGATCTTCTCGCCCTCAACGATGAAGCCGCCCTCCACCTCGGGGTCCGGGGTGACGGTGAAGTCGGCGAACCGGCCCTTCTTTTTCTTGCCTACGGACTTGGGCTGAATGATGGTGTGGTTCTTGTCCGCAGCGACCTTGGGCTGGGCCTTGCGGTGCTCGTTGACCATCTCCATGAGCTTGTACTTGAGTGGGTCAAGCCCCTTCCGGGCGACTGCGGAAATGATGAAGACCGGCCAGCCGTACTTTTCCTCGAGGTCGCCCTTGACAAATTCAGCTAGCTCTTCGGCCTCAGGAACGTCAGCCTTGTTGAGGATGATGACGCGCGGGCGCTCGCGCAGATCACCCAGGCCAGTGTCCTGCTCCAGCAGCTCTTGGTACTTGGCCAGCTCGGTTTCGAGGGCCTCGATATCCGAGAGCGGATCGCGGCCCGGCTCAATGGAGGCGGTGTCCACGACGTGTGCGAGCACCGCGGTGCGCTCGATATGACGCAAGAAGTCGAGGCCCAAACCTTTACCCTCGGCGGCCCCGGGGATTAGGCCCGGAACATCCGCCATGGTGAAGGACTCATGGCCCATATCCACCACGCCGAGGTTGGGCTGGAGGGTGGTGAAAGGATAATCACCGATCTTCGGCTTGGCGGCCGAAAGGACCGAAATGAGCGAGGACTTGCCTGCGGAAGGGAATCCGACGAGGCCGACGTCTGCCATGGACTTCAGCTCCAGAATGAGATCGCGCGCCTCGCCCGGTTCTCCCTGCAGCGCAAAGCCCGGAGCCTTGCGGGCTGCGGAGGCCAGTGCGGCGTTGCCGAGTCCGCCGAATCCCCCCTCCGCGGCCACGAAGCGGGTTCCCGGGACCGTGAGGTCCGCGAGCATCTCCCCGTCCTCGGCGTAAACTACGGTGCCCGCCGGTACCTCGAGAATGAGATCCTTGCCGCGCGCACCGTTGCGCATATCGCCAGCACCATTGCCGCCGCGCTCAGACTTGATGTGCGGGCGGTAGTGGAAGTCCATCAGTGTGTGGATTTGGGTTGAGACCTCCAGCAGGATGTCTCCGCCGTGGCCGCCGTTGCCGCCATCGGGCCCGCCGAGCGGCTTGAACTTTTCGCGGTGGACGGAGGCGCAGCCGTGTCCGCCGTCGCCTGCCTGTAGGTGCAAGACCACTCGGTCAATGAATCGTGCCATGCCCGCTAGTCTAACGGTTCCTTGCATGCCGTCCTAGTTGGCCACCGGCGTGAACCCGACGCTAGTGTCCTCTCAGTTTCCTCCGCGCAGCTAGGCCGCACCAGCTGGCGTGAAAACGACAAAATCCCGAGCGGATGCTCGGGATTAAGCCATTAAGCTCTTAGGCAGTTGCTTCTGCAGCAGCCTCTTCAGCCGGAACAATGTTGACCAGACGACGGCCACGCTTGACACCGAACTCAACAGAGCCTGCAGCGAGAGCGAACAGGGTATCGTCGCCGCCGCGACCAACGTTCTCACCCGGGTGGAACTTGGTGCCGCGCTGACGCACGATGATCTCGCCGGCCTTAACCTGCTGACCACCGAAGCGCTTGACACCGAGACGCTTGGACTCGGAATCGCGACCGTTGCTGGAGCTGGAAGCACCCTTCTTAGTTGCCATGTGGTTTCCCTCCTTCAGGGATGAATTACAGCCGGTTAAGGCTTACTTGATACCGGTAATCTTCAGCGTGGTCACCGGCTGACGGTGACCAATGCGACGCTTGTAACCAGTCTTGTTCTTGTACTTGAGGATGTCGATCTTCGGGCCCTTGCCCTGCTCGACAATTTCAGCGGAGACGGAGACCTTCTCCAGGTCTGCAGCCTTCGACTTGACGGTTGCGCCATCGACGAGCAGAACCGGGGTGAGAGCAACGGAGGAACCCGGCTCACCCTCGATCTTCTCGACCTTGACGAGGTCACCTTCAGCAACCTTGTACTGCTTTCCGCCGGTCTTGACGATCGCGTACATAGAGGGCTACCCCTTATCTAAACTCGGCTCGCTAGCAGCTGGGTGGCGCCGCTAGCGAATGGACATTGGACAATTGCGTTCAGATCATAAGCCGCGAGAGACGCGCGAAAACCGCGTTCGTCCCATCCAGCGCATTCATGGTCTAAACAGCGACTGTCAAAGACTACCCCGTGAGGGGGCGAAAAGGCAAAACGCCTTTTCTAGCGCGACCTGCGCCGTGTTACACGACGCCTCCCGCGCCCGCCCCTGCTTCTTGTCGACGCCGTAGTCCGTACGGAGGCCTCGCGCTCCTTAGCGTCGCTTCCCTGTCCGCGTTCATTCGATGCCGGGGTGGGCTGACTCTGCGACATCTTGCGCACCACCCGACGACGACCGCGACCACGGGTGGAGCGCACGCTCGTTGTCTCGCCCGACTCCGCGTTCTTTCGCTCAGCCTTATCCTGCTTCTTGGAGGTAGCCAGCTGGGCTTCCTTGGCCGGTGTCTCCTCCTGCACGAAGTCTTCGCGCTTCGGGCGAATATCCGAGCGGGAATTTCCGCGCGTGCGGCGCTTGCGGCGCGGCGAGTTCTCGAAGGCGGCGACGGCCTCCTCGTAGGTCTGCTCTGAGCGCTGGGCGGAGGATTTTTCCGCTTCGGCGTGCTTGTTCTGCGCTTCCTGCTTAGAAGCCGAGTCTTCGCTCGTATCCGCGCGCTGCGGTTCCCGGAACGTACGCGTTGCCCGGCGCGGCTTGCGCGAGCGCTTCTGCTTTGACTTCGGCTTCGAACGCTTCGCTTCCAGGTTTTCCGCTACGGCATAACCAATGGAGGCACTATCTGGCGTATCCGTGTCGTCCTCATCGACAACGACCACGCTAGCCACGAGCTCTTCGAGTGAGGATTCCTCGTCGCGCGCCGCTTCTTCGCTATCAGTTTGGGAAACCTCGTGCTCAGATGGTGCGTCTTCGTCATGGCGGTGCATGCGGACGGCTGCCGGGTGCTTCTTCGGATCGCGCTGCGGTGCGCGACGCTCCTTACGAGTCCGGCGCTGCGGCTTCGAGTTTTCTTCGTCAGTGTCCTCATCAACCGGGTAGTCGTGGATGATAATTCCGCGGCCATGGCAGGCCTCACACTCCGTGGAGAACGTCTCGATGAGGCCGGTGCCCACGCGCTTGCGCGTCATCTGTACTAGGCCCAGTGAGGTGACCTCGGAAACCTGGTGGCGGGTGCGGTCGCGGCCCAATGCTTCCTTGAGTCGGCGCAGCACGAGGTCTTGGTTTTCCGGCAGGACCATATCGATGAAGTCGACGACGATCATTCCGCCGATATCGCGCAGGCGCATCTGGCGCACGATCTCCTCAGCTGCTTCAAGGTTATTGCGCGTCACCGTCTCCTCGAGGTTGCCGCCGGAGCCGGTGAACTTGCCCGTGTTGACGTCAATGACCGTCATGGCCTCCGTGCGATCGATGACGAGCGTGCCGCCCGAGGGCAGCCACACCTTGCGGCCCAGAGCCTTCTGCAGCTGCTCATCGATGCGGTAGGCGTTAAAAGCATCCTCGCCATCGTGCTCGCGCGCGTCATAGCGCACGACGCGATCGGCCAGGTCGTGTGCCATCGAGTCCACGTAGGCGCTGACCGTGTTGTAGGAACGCTTACCGTCCACCACCAAGGTGCTGAAGTCCTCGTTGAAGAGGTCACGCACCACCTTGATGAGCAGATCCGGCTCTTCATACAGGGTGACGGGCTTGGCGCCCTTCGTTGCCTTTTCGTGTGCGGCGCGGGCGCTGATGTCCTCCCACAGCGAGTGCAGGCGGTTGACGTCGGAAGCGATGTCCCCCTCCGACACGTTTTCCGCGGCCGTGCGGATGATGGCGCCGCCATCTCCCGGAATGACGCGCTCCAGGATTCCCTTGAGGCGCTTGCGCTCCGGTGCCGGCAGCTTGCGGGAGATTCCCGCGCTGCGCCCGCCCGGCACGTACACCAGGAAGCGACCGGCCAGGGAAATCTGGGTGGTCAAACGTGCGCCCTTATGACCGATGGGGTCCTTGGCCACCTGGACCAGCACCTGATCACCGGACTTCAACGCGTTTTCTACCTTGCGGCTGCGCCCACCAATCCCCAAGGCACGCCAGTCGATGTCGCCCGCATACAGCACGCCGTTTCGGCCTTGTCCGATATCCACGAAGGCCGCCTCCATCGAAGGCAAGACATTCTGCACACGGCCCAAGTAGATATTGCCTATCTGGGATGGGTGCGTTTCGGTCGTGACGAAGTGCTCTACCAAAAGGTCGTCTTCGAGCACGCCCACCTGCGTGATGACGCCCGCGCCGTCGGTGCGCTGCTTATCGCGCACCACCATAGTGCGCTCGACCGATTCGCGGCGCGCCAGGAACTCCGCTTGGGAGACAATGTGCTGGCGCTCCCGGCCTTTCTCCCGCAGCTCCGCGCGGCGACGGCGCTGTGCTTCGATGCGGGTTGAGCCCTTGATGGCCTTGGGCTCGTCGATGTGCTCGATCTCTTCGCGCTCCGGCGCACGGCCTTCTGCCCCGCGGCCACGGGAGGTTCCACGGCTGCCACGCCGACGACCGCGCGGCTGGCTTACCGGCGCTGCATCCTCCTCGGATTCCTCCTCGCGCTCTTCTGGCTTCTGACGCTTGGACAGCGGCGTGATCTTCGGCGCCATGAAGACTGGCGCAAAGTCGTACACGTCCGGGTCTTCTTCAGCCATCGGGGTAATCAGTGGGGTGAGGTCGTCCCCCTCGTCGCTTTCACCGGCCTCGGCGAGCGCCTCGTGCAGCATTTCAGCATCGACCTTGTCGACGATCTGCGAAATCTCGTTATCAACGTTCTTACGCACGCGCTCGCGCAGCTTCTCTTCCTCCTCGCTCAGCTGTTCCGATTGCGCGGCCTGCTCAGCATCCTGTGCCGGCGCGGCTTCCTGGGACTCCCCCGTGCTGTCCGGTTGCGCAGCAGACTCTTCCGGTGTGGGTTCCTTTGTCTGTGTCTGCTCCTTCGACTCAGCCTTCTTGCCTGCCTTGCTCACGCGTTTGACCGCGCGCTTGGCGCGCTTCTTCTTGACGGTCTTCGTGGCCTTATCCTCTGCCGAAACCTCCGGCTGGTCGGCGTCCTCGGCCGCGACCTGGTTGTCCTCGGTTGCTGCCTGCTCGGGGGCTTCGGTTGCGGGTACGAGGGCGTCGATAAGCTGGCCCACCTCTTCCGGTGTCAGCGAAGACTGTGCGGACTTCTTAATTCCCATATGTGCGAACTGAGCCACCAGTTCCTTGGAGGCCACGCCCACCTGCTTAGCCAGGGCATAGAGGCGGGTCTTGGGCGCGAGCGCCTCGCGGTCAATCCCCGCTACCGCCGTGGCCAACGTCGATTCACTACGTGCTTCTTCTGTTTTCTTCTTGGATGCCATCAGTGGCTAATCTCCTGACGTCTGCTCACCCCGGGCGCAGGTTGCCGCCACACGGTAGTGAGTCTTTGAAAAATTCTCTTCGTCTTTATTAAATTGTCAGCGCCTTCCATTCTGGCACAGAGCTCGACCGAGGCTCACATGTTAGTATCGCCGCTATGTCCGACAGCGCGCCCACGAACACACCGGCAGAACGGAAATTACCTAAACAGGCGCCACGCACCGTGGCGCAGGCGCGCGCCCGCAACGAGATTGCGCTGCGGGATATCATCACAGTTGCTGTACCGGCGGGCATCGCCTCCGGCCTTCGCGTCGTCGATTTTCCTTTCCCTTATGCGGTCCCTGTCTATGCGGTGCTCATCATGGTGATGCTTTACGGCGCCATCCGCATCATTCGCAGCAAGCCAAAGTTCGTCCAAGCTGCGCAAGAAGAGTACCGGGCGGGCGATTACCCTCTTCTCGCCTACTTTCTACCGGTGCTTGCTATCTTCTCCCCTCTCATCACTGAGGGAATCAAGTCCACCGGGATTATCGGCGATACCTCACCCAACCCCATCCTTATCGCCGCTGGACTTACCGCCTTCTCCATCCCCGCGTTCATCTTCGGCGGCCGTGCCTTCGGCACGACCTCTTTTCGCGTTGGCAAGCGCCGCATCGAGGCCATCACCGAACAAGGAAGCCTCGAAGGCGTCACTCAAGCGAGCATCACCGCAGTAGAAACTCACCCGGAAGTCCTCAGCGGGCTGGTCGCCGCCGGTGCAGTCACTGGCAATACCACCTCCATCTCTGCGCTGGGGCGGCTGATCGGCTACGAGGAGGGGCTCGAAGAAGAACTCCGTGAACTCGAAGCGGCCGGCGTGGTGAAGCTGCCTGGTCTCATCAAGTGGAGTGGTGAGCGGACCTTTAACATCACTCTGACCGAATCCGGCGTGCGCAGCATGGACGCTGCACGCACACGCTAGCGCGGAAGAGTGGCATCTCCCGGGAAGAGTTTCGGGCCAATCCAGAGCATGAAATAAACCAGACCAACGAGGACTGGAATCTCAACAAGGGGACCAATCGTTCCGGCAAGGGCTTGAGCAGACATCGCTCCGAAGGTGCCGATGGATACTGCAATGGCTAGTTCAAAGTTATTTCCTGCTGCAGTAAACGCCACGCTGGCAGACTGCGCGTAATTCATGCCAACGGCCTTTGCTACGCCCAGCGACAGCACAAACATGCCCACGAAGTAGATAACCAGCGGCACGGCCACGCGCACTACCGTTGCTGGCTGCTCCACAATGTGCTCGCCCTGCAGGGAAAAGAGCAACACAATTGTGTACAGCAGACCAATCATGGCCAGAGGCGATACGGCTGGGAGGAAGCGGTTCTCAAACCATTCCCGTCCTTTTACCTTTTCGCCCCACACGCGAGACAGCGCACCCAACAGGAACGGTATGCCCAAGAAGACAAGTACGGACTTAACAATGGCCCAGAAGGAAAAGTCAGCGCTCGTCGTGTCCAGGCCCAGCCATCCGGGGAGAACGCGAAGGTAGAACCAGCCCAGAACACCAAACATAGCGACCTGGAAGATGGAGTTCAGGGCGACAAGCACAGCCGTTGCCTCGCGGTCAGCGCACGAGAGGTCCGACCACACAAGCACCATGGCAATACAGCGCGCAAGGCCCACAATGATGAGGCCGGTGCGCAGCTCCGACTGGTCCGCCAAGAACAGCCACGCCAGAGTAAACATAAACGCCGGCCCCACCAGCCAGTTGAGGACGAGCGATACTGCCATGAGGCGGCCATCCGTGGCAATTTCCTTGGTCTTCTCGTAACGAACCTTGGCCAAGGGTGGGTACATCATGACGAGGAGGCCAATGGCGATCGGGATGGAAATCCCGCCGACTTCAACGGCGCCCAAGGCTTGGCCAATCCCGGGAATGAGGTGGCCAATGAGCAGTCCGGCGGCCATCGCCAGAATGATCCACACGGGTAGAAACCGATCAAGAAAAGACAACGTCGGGCGCTGCGGCACAGCCATGTCTCCCCCTCCTTCAACATTGAACAGAGCACGATACAAACATGCAATGTACAGCACGTATTGATATGCGTCAATATAACGTAGGGCGCAGGAATAACCCCTATACTGATCGCATGGCTTCCTCTTCCACGCCCGAGACCAGCGCGCGCGGCACTGAGTGTTGCTCCTTAAGCACGGGCCCGCTCAACGACGCCGAGGCGAGGCATTTTTCGCAGCAATTCAAAGTGCTGGCAGACCCAGCACGCCTGCGTCTTTTGTCCATCCTGTGCGATGAAGGCTGTGGACCCATGAGCGTCACGGAACTCACCGAGCTCACTGCGCTGAGCCAGCCCACGGTCTCCCACCACCTAGCGCGCCTGCGGGAGGCCGGCTTGCTATCCAGACAGCAACGCGGCCGCACCGTCACCCACCAGGTGCACAAAGACGCCTTTATGGCATTGCGCACGCTGCTCTCGTTCGACTAAGCCGCGCCCAGATTATCTGCGCTCGAGCACACAGGACGGGTTCGGGCTAAGGTCCAGAAATGACAAAAGCCCGAGCAGTTCACTCATCTTTGTGAACTGCTCGGGCTTTATTGCGCGCTAGGCGCGATGAACTTCTTTAGAGGTTCGGGAACCAGATGGAGATCTCACGCTCAGCGGACTCCGGGGAGTCGGAACCGTGGACGACGTTCTCGCCAACGGTCAGAGCGAAGTCACCGCGGATGGTGCCCGGGGTGGCCTTCTCCACCGGGTGGGTGCCACCGGCCAGCTGACGCCATGCGGCGATAGCGGACTCGCCCTCGACGATGCCAGCAACCAACGGTGCAGAGGTGATGAAGTCAACGAGCTCGCCGAAGAAAGGCTTGTCCTCGTGCTCGGCGTAGTGCTTCTTAGCGGTCTCCTCGTCGGCGACGCGCAGATCCATGGCGACGAGCTTCAGGCCCTTGCGCTCGATGCGAGAGATGATCTCGCCCACGTGGCCGTTCTTGACGCCATCCGGCTTGATGAGAATGAGTGTACGTTCAGTCATAGGGCACATAGTACAGAACAGGTGCTCCCGCGTCCTGACAGTGGGGCTAATTCTAAGCGCTACGTGAGGTGTTGCACGATTTCTTCCGCGCGCTCATGACTCGTGCCACGAAACCACATCTGCACTTGGCGCACGGCCGTGCCGTATTGACCGCTCTCCAGCAGGCTTTTTAGCTCCTCGCGGTGCCACTCTTCCAGATCCGCAAACTCCACCGGCCGCTCATCGCGCTGCTGCTTGAGCATACCGACGACGAGGAAGACGAAGGCCGGAATCAGCAGTGCGAGCGGGAACGCGAAGCCACCGAAATACAGCTTGGCCACGAGCGCGGCGATGCACAGCAGTGCGGAAAGACCGTAGAGCAGAAAGAGCATGCCCGTTAGTCTAGCGCGTTGAGTGTCGACTGCAGCCAAACGCGAGAGCGCATGAGCAGGCGCTTTGCCGCCGCGGTATGGGGAGCCCACAACTCGAAGGCATGCACGCCGCCTTCTACAACCTCGCACTGTGTTGGCACACCAGCAGTTTTCAGGCGCTCGGCGTAATCCATAATCTCGCCGTAGAAAAGCTCGCTGCTACCCGCGTAGAGCCACGCCGGCGGTAGCCCCGACAGATCCGTGCGGCGGCCGGGCACGGCATAGGGTGCTTCCGGGTTGCCATCGACGTAGAAGCGCCACGCCTGCGCGTTGGAATCTACGTCCCAGATGGGGTTGCGGTCGGTGGATGCTGTGCGGTCATCGAGCATCGGACAAAATAGCCACTGCCCCGCTGGTTGAACCCCGCCTTCATCGTGGAGGCGCTGGCACAACGCGGCAGCCAGCCCTCCCCCGGCGCTTTGGCCGGCGATAACAATCCGATCCGGGCTGATTCCCAGCTCTTCCGCATGCGTGAGGAGCCAGTGGTGGGCCGCGTGGACGTCATCAAGCGCAGCCGGAAAAGGGTTCTCCGGGGCGAAGCGGTAGTGCGGCGCGACGACGGTGACTCCAACCTCTGCGGCGGTCTCCTTGAGGTGCTTGACGTCCTGGCGCGGATGTCCCATGAGCAGACCGCCCCCGTGGATCCACAGCACCGCGCCGCGCGGGTTCTCCGGGCTATAGATGGTCGCGTGGATTTCGGTGTTCTTCACCCGCCGCGTGCGCACGCCCTGGATTAAAGGTGCCGGCCACAGCGCTGGCACGATGCGCCCGGCACGGTGGATGAGCGGATTAGTCGGATCGAATAGCGACATGAACGTCGCTCCCGCGCGCAGCTCCGGACGGATGTACACCGCAGCGACCTACTTCTCAGTCAGGTGCTGCGTGGTGAGGTAGCCGCGCTCCATGCGGGCGACGATCACCGAGCGCATATAGGCCGCGAGCGCCCAGAGCAGGGCGAAGATGATGAAGATAGTCGCCACAGACCAGTGGACCATAAAACCGAGCACGATACCGATGACGTGGAGGACAATCTGTACCCCGACGATCCACGGCTTATTCATGAAGGGGAAAGACGCCAGGAGCAACACCATAAAACCAATGACCACGCCATAGTTGAACGGGGTCCACAGGGTGCCGTCATAAAGCTTGTATAGCATCGGCAGTGCGAGGACCAGGGTGATCAGCTCCATTGTGAGGGAGCTCGCCACCACCATGCCGCCGAATTGCTTGAGGGGATCCTTGGCCGGTGCCTGGCCCAAGCCAAGCGGACCAATCTCCTCCTCGGGGACGGGTTTACGGGGGCTCATGCGGGTTCCTTTCCAAAGAGTGCGCGGGCGTCACCGGCAGTGACAACCGAACCAGTAATCACGATGCCGGAACCTGATTGCACGTCGGCATCCTCCGCCAATTCGACGGCCTGAGTATAGGCACTAGGGAGGTCGGGCTCGACATACACGCGCTCTTCGCCGAAGATATCGCGGGCCAGCTCCGCCAGCTCATAGGCATCGCGGGCGCGCGGGGAGGTGTTCTGAGTAATGACGATCTCCGTGAGCACAGCCTCCAGGGCGGTGAGGATGCCGGTTGCATCCTTGTCCGTGAAGATGGACACCACGCCGATGAGGCGCGCGAAGTCGAAGTCGCGGTCGAGGGCTGCAGCCAAAGCCTTAGCGCCGTGTGGGTTGTGGCAGGCGTCAAGGAAGGTCGTGGGGCTGGTGCGCACGCGCTCCAAACGGCCGGGAGAAATGGCTTTGGCAAAGCCGGTGCGCACTGAAGCAATGTCGAGCGGGTGGCCTGCCGACGCCCCGAAGAAGGCCTCCACCGCGGCCAAAGCCACGGCCGCGTTCTTGGCTTGGTGCTCGCCGTGCAGCGGCAGGAAGATGTCTTCGTACATCCCACCCAGGCCCTGGATGGTCAGCTGCTGGCCGCCCACTGCGATGCGCGATTCCAGTGCAGCAAATTCGGAGCCCGCGCGGGCCACGCCGGCGCCGACGTCTACCGTGCGCTGCAGGATAACGCGCATCGCCTCGGGGTCTTGTTCAGCAACGATGGCGATGTTCTCCCCTGGCGTGAGCACGTCCTCGGCATCGTGCTCGCGGGCCTTGATGATGCCGGCCTTCTCACCAGCAATCTCCGTAATGGTATCCCCGAGGTAGTCCGTGTGGTCGAGGCCTACCGGCATGACCACGGCTACCTCTGCGTTGACCACGTTGGTGGCATCCCACGTGCCGCCGAGGCCGACCTCGACGACGGCGACGTCGATGGGGGCATCGGCAAAGGCTGCGTAAGAGATGGCAACAAGCACTTCGAAGGTGGACATGGGAATGTCGGAGCGAGAATCCACCATCTCCACATAGGGCTTGATTTCACGCCAGATGCGCACGAAGTCGCGCGGGTGGATGGGGTGGCCGTCGATGCCGATGCGCTCGGTGACCAGCTGCAGGTGCGGGCTGGTCACCAGGCCAACGCGGCGGTGGAAGGCGCGCAGCAGCGAATCAATCATGCGGGCGGTCGAGGACTTACCGTTGGTGCCAGCGACCTGGATGACGTGGAAGGAACGCTCCGGGTTACCCAAGAGATCCATGAGCATCTCGATGCGCTCGAGGCTCGGCTCGATGATGGTCTCTGGGGCGCGGGCGTTGAGCTCCGCGGTGACCTCGGCCAGCTCCGCGAGCTCTTCCGGCGAAGCTTGCTCGGGGGCGGCCTCCTCGTAATCCTCCTCGCCACCGAGGTTGAGGGTCAGGCCGGAGTCGGTGATTTCCACCGGCCCACCATCGGTGCCCTCCGCGAGGGCATCGACGACCTCAAATTCCTCGAGGTTCTTCTCCTCCGCCACTACTTGAGTCCCTCCAGACGTGCGGTGATGCGCTCGACCTCCTCCTGGGCCACCTGCTGACGCACGCGGATCTTCTCCACGACTGCCTCCGGCGCCTTGGACAGGAAGGCCTCGTTCCCCAACTTCTTGCCGGTCTGGTCCAGTTCCTTCTGGGCCTTGGCCAGATCCTTCTCCAAGCGCTTGCGCTCAGCGACGACGTCGACGGCACCGGAGGTATCCAAGGTGACCTCAACGGTGGCCTGGGACAGACGCACCTCGATGGAAGCAGACGCGGTGAAGTCCTCGCCCGGCTCCGTGGTATTGGCCAGGTTGCGGATGAGTCCCTCCTGCTCCTGCAGGTCAGCCGCGGCGAAGTCGAGGCGTCCCGGGACCTTCTGGGAAGGCTTGACGCCCTGATCGGAGCGGAAGCGGCGCAGCTCGGTGATGAGCTTGTCGGCATCCTGAATGCGGCGGGCAGCCACCTCATCCTTCTCCGCGCCACCGTTGGTGTGCTCCTGGGTAGGCCACTGCGCTGTGACGATGGTCTCCCCGCCAGTCAGAGCCTTCCACAGGACCTCGGTGACGAAAGGCATGGTCGGGTAGAGCAAACGCAGAACCAGGTCAAGCACGCGGCCCAAAACGATCTGGGTCGTGCGTCCGGTGGCCTGCTCCTCGGCGCTCGCCGCATCGAAGTCGCGCGGGATCTGGGTCTTGGCAATCTCCAGGTACCAGTCACATAGCTCATCCCACACGAAGTGGTAGAGCAGCTCATTGGCCTTGGCGAACTGGTAGTCATCCAGGTAGGCGTCGACCTTGGCGCGGACCTCCTCGGAACGGTCGAGGATCCAGCGGTCGGCGTCGGTCAGCGCGTCGCGTGCCGGCAGCTCCGCCACGCCCGCGCCGTTCATGAGCGCGAACTTGGTGGCGTTAAAGAGCTTGGTGGCGAAGTTACGTCCGGCGGCGGCAGCGTCGACTGCCAGCGGCAGGTCCACGCCCGGGTTGGCACCGCGGGCCAGGGTGAAACGCAGCGCGTCCGCACCATAGTCGCGCACCCAATCCATCGGGTCGATGCCGTTGCCCAGGGACTTCGACATCTTGCGGCCCTGCTCATCGCGCACGAGACCATGGAGGTAAATATCCGTGAACGGCACCTGCGGGCGGCCATCCTTGCCTTCGCCGAGCAGCTCCGGGGTGTGCGCGCCGGCGAAGGTGCCGAACATCATCATGCGTGCGACCCAGAAGAAGAGGATGTCATAGGCGGTAACCAGCACGTTCGTGGGGAAGAACTTCTCCAGATCGGCGGTCTTTTCCGGCCAGCCCATCGTGGAGAAAGGCCACAGCGCAGAGGAGAACCAGGTGTCCAGAACGTCCGGGTCTTGGACGTAGCCTTCCGGCGCTTCCTCGTCGGGACCAAGGCAGATGATGTCGCGCTGGCCGTCCTCGTCCTCTGGCCCGTACCAAATGGGGATGCGGTGACCCCACCACAGCTGGCGGGAGATGCACCAATCGTGCATGTCATCGACCCACTCGAAGTAGCGCGGCTCCAGGGACTTCGGGTGGATGGTGGTATCGCCCTCGCGGACGGCGTCGCCGGACATCTTCGCCATCTTCTCCACGGCCACAAACCACTGCAGGCTCAGGCGCGGCTCAATCGGCTCGCCGGAGCGCTCCGAATGGCCCACGGAGTGGACGTAGGGGCGGATCTCCTTGACAATGCGGCCCTGTTCGCGCAGCACCTCACGGATCTCTACGCGGGCCTCTTCGCGGGTCAGGCCGTCAAACTTCGTGCCGGTATTCGCGATGTGTCCGGTGGTGTCCATGATGGTGGGCATGTCCAGGTCATGGCGCAGGCCCATGGCATAGTCATTCGGATCGTGTGCCGGCGTGATCTTCACTGCACCAGTACCGAATTCCATGTCCACGTAGTCATCGGCAATGATCTTCAGGCTCAGGTCATCGCGGAAGGGGTGTGGCAGCTCCTGGCCCACCAGGTGGGCGTAGCGCTCGTCCTCGGGGTGGACGGCAATGGCGACATCGCCCAGCATCGTCTCCACACGGGTGGTGGCCACGATGAGGTGCGGTTCATCGTCGTTCAGCGAGCCATAGCGAATGGAGACAAGCTCGCCCTCGACGTCCTTGTACACCACCTCGATATCGGAGACGGCGGTCTCCAGCACCGGGGACCAGTTGACCAGGCGGTTGGCCTGGTAGATCATGCCCTCGTCGTAGAGGGTCTTGAAGATGGTCTGGACGGCGCGGGAGAGGCCATCATCCAGCGTGAAGCGCTCACGGGACCAATCCACCGAGTCACCGATGGCACGCATCTGGTTTTGGATGGTGCCGCCGAACTCTTCCTTCCATTCCCAGACCTTGTTGATGAATTCTTCGCGCTCATAATCCCAGCGCTTCTTGCCCTCCTGCTCACGCAGGCGGGCCTCCACCTTGGTCTGGGTAGCGATACCGGCGTGGTCAGCGCCTGGCAGCCACAGGGTGGCATAGCCCTGCATGCGCTTACGGCGAATGATGGAATCGATCAGAGTGTGGTCCAACGCGTGGCCCATGTGCAGCTGGCCGGTGACGTTCGGCGGCGGCAGCACGATGGAATAGGGCTCGGCCTCCGAGGACGCGTCCGGGGTGAAGTAACCGGCGTTTACCCAGCCTTCGTAGAGGTCTTTCTCTACTGCCTGCGGCTCCCAGGACTTGGGAAGCTGGTCCGCGCGGTTGGTGCCAACGAGTTGCTCTTTATTCTGATCAGTCACCTGGCCAACTCTACCCTGTACGTCAACTGGCACTAGCGCCCTGTCTAGAGTAAGAGCATGTCTCACAATCCTGGCCACCGCGCCCGTCTCCGCACCCGCTTCTTTGCTCAAGCCAAAGAGAACTCTCAGGCCTTTGCGTGCCTGACGAGCTATGACTGCATGACCGCCGAAATCTTCGATGAAGCCGGGGTGGATCTCCTGCTCGTCGGCGATTCCCTGGCCAATGTGGTCCTGGGCCGCGAAACCACGCTCTCGCTTACCCTCGATGAAATGATTCCGCTGGCCCGCGCCGTGGTTTCAGCTACCTCCCGCGCCTTCGTGGTGGTGGACTTGCCCTTCGGTTCCTATGAGGCCGGCCCCGCCCAGGCACTGGAGTCTGCCGTGCGCGTCATGAAGGAAACCGGCGCGCAGGCCGTGAAGCTCGAGGGCGGTGCCGAGCGCGCACCGATTGTTGCCGCGCTTGTCGCCGCCGGCATCCCCGTCTGCGCCCACATCGGATTCACGCCCCAACAGGTTCACGCCTTGGGCGGCTTCGTGGTCCAGGGCCGCGGTGCCGGTGCGGAGAAGCTGCACACGGACGCCCGCGCGCTTGCCGACGCCGGTGCCTTCGCCGTGGTACTGGAGATGGTCCCGGCTGCGTTGGCTGAGGAGGTGACCAAGGAACTGCCCATCCCCACCATCGGCATCGGTGCCGGCGCGCAGACCGACGGCCAGATCCTGGTGTGGACCGATGCCTTCGGGCTGGGCGGACCCAAGGCGCCGCGTTTCGTGCGCCGCTATGCGGACTTGCGCGGCGCGTTGCTGGAGGGTGCGAAGAATTACGTGGCCGATGTGGGCGAGCGCTCCTTCCCCAACGCCGAGGAATCCTTCGAGGACTAAGGTTTGGGCCATGCAAATCTTCAAAACTAAATCTGAACTCCGCGCCTTCCGCGCGGCCGCATCCGGCACCGTGGGATTGGTGCCCACGATGGGCGCGCTTCACGAAGGCCACGCTTCACTCGTGCGCCGCGCCCGCGAGGAGAATGACACCGTGGTGTGCTCGGTCTTTGTCAATCCCCTCCAATTCACCGACCTCGGCGATTGCGAGGACTACCGCGCCTACCCGCGCGACCTCGACGCGGATGCCGCGCTGCTGGACTCATTGGGAGTCGATGCGGTCTTCGCCCCCAGCGTGGAGGAGATGTACCCGGGTGGCACCCCGCGGGTGTGGGTGCGCACGGGTGAGATGGGCTCGGTCTTGGAAGGCGCTTCGCGCCCCGGCCACTTCGACGGCGTAGCCACTGTGGTGAGCAAGCTATTCACTCTCGTGCGCCCCGACCGCGCCTACTTCGGGCAGAAGGATGCCCAGCAGGTGGCCATTATTCGGCGCTTAGTGGCGGACCTCGACCTGCCACTCGACATCATCAGCGCGCCCATCGTCCGCGCGGCGGACGGCGTGGCCGAGTCCAGCCGCAACTCTCGCCTGAGCCCTGTCGAGCGAGAGCAAGCCGTGGCGCTGTCCCAGGCGCTCTTTGCGCTGCGGGACGGTGCATCCCTCGACGAGGCGAGCGCGCAGCTCGCCTCCTCCCCCGGCGTGACGGTGGACTACCTCACCGTGGTGGATCCAGCCACGCTCGAGCCCATTGATGCACAACACCGGTCCGCCCTGGCGCTGGTTGCGGCGCAGGTGGGGCCGGTGCGGCTCATCGATAACTTAGTGCTTGAGTCTTAGTCCTTGAGCAGGTGGGCTACGGCCTCGCGCTCCTCACGCAGCTCTTGAACAGAGGCCTCGATGCGTTCCTTCTGGAAATCGTTGAGCTCGAGGCCTTGCACGATTTCCCACTTGCCGTCGCGGGCGACGGTGGGGAAACCTGAGACGAGGCCCTCGTCCACGCCATAGGAGCCATCGGAGACGACGGCTGCGGTACGCCAGTCCTCGGTGCCGTGGATCCAATCGTGCATGTGATCCACCGCGGCAGAGGCTGCGGAGGCAGCTGAAGACTTACCGCGTACGGCGATGATCTCGGCGCCGCGCTTGGCTACCTTCGGAATCATCTCTTCCTTGTACCAATCCTCATCCACCTCGGCGTTGGAGAAGGTCAGGTCCGGGAACTGGGAGGCAGAGTGATTGCCCCACACGGCAACTTTGGTCAGCTCCGCGGTAGGCACTCCCGTCTTGAGGGAGACTTGGCTCTGGGTGCGGTTGTGGTCCAGGCGCATGAGCGCGGTGAACTGGCTCGGGTCCAGGTCCGGTGCGCTGTTCGCCGCAATATAAGCATTGGTGTTGGCCGGGTTGCCCACGACGAGGACGCGGACATCGCGCGCAGCGACGTCGTTCAGCGCCTTGCCCTGGACCGTGAAAATGGCACCGTTGGCTTCCAGCAGGTCGGCGCGCTCCATGCCCTTGCTGCGCGGGCGGGAACCGACGAGGAAAGCAGCCTTGGTGTCCTTGAAGGCCACGTTCGGATCATCGGTGACGGTAATGCCGCGCAGGAGGGGGAAAGCAGAGTCATTGAGCTCCATGGCCACGCCTTCAGCGGCGCCCACGGCGTCCGGGATTTCCAGCAAAGCCAGCTCCACCGGGGTGTCCTTGCCATAGACATCGCCCGCAGCGATGCGCCACAGCAGGGAGTAGGCGATGTTGCCGGCGGCGCCGGTGACGGTGATCTTGACGGGTTTCGATGCAGTCATGTGCGAGTCCTTTCGGCTGGGTATTCACCTTCCCACCCTAGTCCCGTTTTTCGCCCCCGTGGGGTGTGATTTTACCCCCGAAAGATGCGAGTTCTCTGTACTTGAGCTCCACGGCCGTCTTTTTTCGGCATAGTGGACAACTGTACGCATATCCATCGACTAGACGGGACTTTCCATGAGCACTGAGACTTCATCGGTCGACTCCGGCTCTGTTGAGCACGTGATCGATGTTGCGATATCGGAGTTTTCGGAGCATGGTTATGCCGAAACCAAGCTCGAGACCGTATCGAAGCTGTCTGGGATGTCCAAGCGCATGATCCACTACTACTTCGGGGATAAGAAGGGGCTCTACCAGCAAGCCTTGGCAGCGGCAGCGCGGCGCCTCAACCCGCCAGAGGGCAGCCTCGAGATCAATTCTGCTGTCCCAGTCGAGGGCGTGCGCACCTTGGTGGATTGGTTGTTCCGCCAACATGTGAATAACCCCGAAGCCATCCGGATGCTAACGATGGAATCCTCCCACAGTGTGCTGGAGTCCTCGCAGGCGCTTGTCGACGTGTCCGAGATCTCCCTCCACCTCGACAGGCTGCTCATGCTGGGCCAAGATTCCGGCGCGTTCCGCCCGGGAATTTCCGCCAACGATATTTTCACGCTGATTTCTGCGCTCTCGATGTACCGGGTGACGAATCACGCGATGATGAGCAACCTGCTCGACATCAACATGTACACCCACAACAACACTGAGGGGCTGCACCGCATGGCGGTCGATGCTGTGCTGGCTTTCCTTACGGCGAACATCCCGGACATCGGCTTCGAGTCCTACCTCACCCAGAACGAAACCGAGCTTGATGCTGAGTCCGCGCCCTTGGATGTCTACTCCACCGAGGACGAGGGCGACGCGTCAGCGAGCCTCTACGAATGACGCGCCGGCGGGGACTCTACGGTTAGAGCCCTCTCCCCAGCACCGCGCGAGCAAAGAAACCAAAGTAAAGGAACCATCTGCGCGCCGGCCTGAGCACAAGCCCAGGTCACAATTTCACTCCACAGCTACATGGTCCCATTCATCTGGTTCCTTTGCCCCAACAGGCAGATGGCATCTGACAGAAGGCGTTTTTAGACCTGAAAACGCCATGTAGACAGCACAAAAGGCATCTTCAGCCTTGAAGATGCCTTTTAAGAGATGCCGTTTAGGCGGATTCCTTCGCCTCGTCCGAGTACACGAACTCCGGCTCGCCGCCGTCAGTCACGCAGTCCTGCGTGATGTGGACGCTGGCGATGTCCTCGCGGTCTGGGAGGTCATACATGATGGGCACGAGCAGCTCCTCCATGATGGCACGCAGGCCGCGGGCACCGGTCTTGCGCTCGAGCGCGAGCTCGGCGATTGCCTCCAGCGCCTCATCCTCGAAGTGCAGCTCCGCACCATCCATGCTGAACAGGCGCTGGTATTGCTTGACCAGCGAGTTCTTCGGCTCCACGAGCACCTTAACTAGCGATTCGCGGTCCAGGTTATCCACCGTGGCAACCACCGGCAGGCGGCCGATGAACTCGGGGATGAGGCCGAACTTCACCAGGTCCTCCGGACGCACCTGGGAGAAGAAGTCGACTGATTCCTTCTCATCCTTAGTTTCCAGCTTGGCGCCAAAGCCCACGCCCTTCTTGCCCACGCGCTCCGAAATCACCTTATCCAAGCCCGCAAAAGCACCGGCCACGATGAAAAGGATGTTCGTCGTATCCAACTGGATGAATTCCTGATTCGGGTGCTTGCGCCCACCCTGCGGCGGGATCGCCGCCACGGTTCCTTCAAGGATCTTCAGCAGCGCCTGCTGGACGCCTTCACCGGACACATCGCGGGTAATCGATGGATTCTCCGACTTGCGGGAGATCTTGTCCACCTCATCGACGTAGATGATGCCGTGCTGCGCGCGCTCCACATCAAAGTCCGCTGCCTGCAGCAGCTTGAGCAGGATGTTCTCGACGTCCTCGCCCACGTAGCCAGCCTCGGTCAGGCTCGTGGCATCCGCGATGGCGAAGGGGACGTCCAACAAACGCGCCAAGGTCTGCGCCAAGTAGGTTTTACCGGATCCCGTCGGGCCCAGCATCAGGATGTTGGACTTAGAAATCTCAACTTCTTCATCCTGCGCCTTCTTCCGGCGGCCCTCCAGGCCCGCGGCCTCCTCAGCCTTGATGCGCTTGTAGTGGTTGTACACAGCCACCGACAACACGCGCTTGGCCTGGTCCTGGCCAATGACGTACTTATCCAGAAAAGCCGAAATCTCCGAAGGACGCGGAAGGCGCATCTCCTTCTCTTCGTCCGCCTCGGCCTGAGCCGCGCCGAGCTCCTCCTCGATGATTTCGTTGCAGAGCTCGATGCACTCGTCACAGATGTAGACGCCGCCGCCGGCGATAAGCTTCTTCACCTGCTTCTGACTCTTTCCACAGAAGGAACACTTGAGCAGGTCAGCGCTTTCTTGCATACGTGCCATGAAGGCCTTTCAACTCTTTTCTCTGGGGTTATGGTGGGGCGATTTTACCGCAGTTTGTTCCACTCTAGTAAACCACTCAGACTCGAGCGCTATTCCTCACTCAGCGGCGCGCCCTTGAATTTAAAACGGCAGTTAGTGGACATAGACAGAGCGGTTCACTAACTTACATCGAAACCGCTCTATCAGCAGAAAGATTTTCATGGACATCCGCGAACTCATCGACCGCTCCCCCATGGGCGCACGCCAATGGCTCATCATCGCCGTTGCCCTCTTCCTCAATGCCCTCGACGGCTATGACATGGTGGCCATGGCCTTCGGCGCCGGCACCGTCAGCGAAGAGTTCGCGCTATCCGATTCTTCCCTTGGCTGGCTCCTGTCCTCCGCCCTCATCGGCATCGGCCTTGGCTCGCTCTTCCTCGCCCCGTTGGCTGACCGCCTTGGGCGCACCACCCTCATCACGGTCTCGCTCGTCATTGACCTCGTCGGCCTCGTGCTCACCGCCCTCGCGCCTACTTTTAGTCTGCTGTTGCTGTGCCGCCTCATCACCGGCATTGGCGTCGGCGGCGTCCTTGTCTGCGTCACCGTGCTCGTCAGCGAGTACTCCAACCTGCGCTTCCGCGGCCTGGCCGTCGCCATCTACGCCTCCGGTTATGGCCTCGGTGCCTCCTTCTGCGGTGTTGTCGCCTCCTCCTTCGATACCTGGCAGCCCATATTCTGGGTTGGCGCAGCACTCACAGTTGCCGCCCTTATCCTCACGGTTACTTTCGTCCCCGAGTCCGCAGACTTCCTCGCCGCCCGTGGCCGCATGGACACGGTGCGCACCATCACCGCCAAACTCGGCCTCACGGGAGAGGTCAGCGTCCGCCCGCGCACCAGCCACAAGGCCTCCTACAAGGACCTCGTCTCGCCGCAGTTCCTGCGCACCTCCATCAAGCTCTGGCTGGCCTTCAGCTTCATCATGTTTGCCTACAACTTCACCTCGCAGTGGACCCCGAAGCTTCTTACCGCCGAGGGCCTTACCGCCCAGCAGGGCATCATCGGCGGCATCATGCTTTCCTTCGGCGGTGCTATCGGCGCCATCCTCTTCGGCCTGTTCACCACGCGCATCGACGCCCGCCCCCTGCTCATCGTCTTCTGCCTCATCTCCTCCGTCGTCCTCGTCGGCTTCATTAACTCCACCGCCGTGCCTTCCCTCATGTTTGCCCTCGGAGTCGGCGTAGGCCTTACCCTCAACGCCTGCATCTCCGGCCTTTACACCGTCACCCCGGAGGCTTACCCTTCGGCGCTGCGCACCACGGGTACGGGCGCTGCCATCGGCATCGCTCGCGTGGGCGCTACCCTCGCTCCCATCCTGGCGGGCTATCTGCTCGAAAGCGGCTGGACCCCAACGGGGCTCTACACCCTCGCCGGCGCTACCGCTGTGTTGGCCGCAATCTCCCTCATCGGTGTGCGCGCCTACACGGCAACCACCAAGCAGACAGCACCCCAGACCGTGGCGGCCTAGGCTGGAGGGGCACACAGCCCCAACCGCTTAGGAGCAGTACATGTTTAATCTTCAGGACCACGTTGCCATCGTCACCGGCGGCGCCGCCGGAATCGGCCGCGGCATCGTCAGCGCTCTACGCGAAGCCGGCGCGACCGTCGTCATCGCTGACCTCAACCTCGAGGCCGCGCAGAAGACTGCCGAAGAACTCGGGGCGGACGCCCTGCTTGTCGACGTCACCTCGCGCGACTCCGTCCGCAACCTCTACAGGGACGTCGTCAAGCGCTATGGCCGCATCGACATCGTCTGTTCCAACGCCGGTGTCTTCCCCAACTGCCCGCTCGAGGACATAACCGACGAGCAATGGGACGCCATGTTCGCCATCAACACGCACGGCACGTTCACCGTGGTGCAGGAAGCACTGCCCTACATGAAGAAAGCGGGCTACGGGCGCATCGTCATCACGACGTCTATCACCGGCTCGCACACCGGCTACCCAGGCTGGGCGCACTACGGCGCTTCGAAGGCCGCACAACAAGGCTTCATGCGCTCCGCGGCACTGGAAGTTGCCCGTGATGGCATCACCATCAATGGTGTTCTGCCAGGCAACATCCTCACCGAGGGTTTGGAGGGCCAGGGTCAGGAGTACCTCGACCAAATGGCACGCTCCGTCCCTATGCACCGCTTAGGTTCCCCGCGCGATATCGGCAACGCCGCGGCCTTCCTCGCCTCCCGCGAAGCAGGCTACATAACGGGCCAGACCATCATCATTGACGGCGGCCAGATCCTCCCCGAGTCCCCCGAGGCCATCCTGCCGCCCTACGAAGCCTAAGCATGGCCGAAGCCCCGCTATCTACTAGACAGCGGGGCTTTAAGCTTGATTACTTAGGCGTTGAGCTTGCGGTAATCAAAGACGGTATCGATGAGACCGTAGTCAACGGCTTCCTGCGCGGTAAGAATCTTGTCGCGGTCAGTATCGATGCGCACCTGCTCCGCAGTGCGGCCGGTGTGCTCAGCCAGGGTCTCCTCCATGAGGCGGCGCATGCGCTCGATCTCGTTGGCCTCGATCTCAAGGTCCGACACCTGGCCCTGCGTGCCCTGCGTACGCGGCTGGTGAATCAGCACACGAGAGTTCGGCAGCGCAGCGCGCTTGCCCGGAGCACCGGCGGCCAACAGAACAGCCGCTGCGGATGCCGCCTGGCCCAGGCACACGGTCTGCACGTCCGGGCGGACGTAGCGCATGGTGTCGTAGATAGCCATCAGCGCAGTAAACGAGCCACCCGGGGAGTTGATGTACATCGTGATATCGCGGTCCGGGTCCTGGGACTCGAGGACCAGCAGCTGCGCCATGATGTCGTTGGCGGAGGTGTCATCGACCTGGGTGCCCAGGAAGATGATGCGCTCTTCAAAGAGCTTGGAATACGGGTTGGTGGTCTTCGATCCCTGTGCGTTCTGCTCAATGAACTCCGGCAGAACGTAGCGGGAAGAAGGCATCTGAAGGTTAGACATAGTGATAAAGCTCCTTGTTCCCTAGTTGGTGATAGGACCGTTGACGGACTCGATGACGTGGTCGACGATGCCGTATTCCTTGGCCTGCTGGGCGGTGAACCAGCGGTCGCGGTCCGAATCCTTGGTGATTTGCTCGAAGGTCTGGCCGGTGTGCTCAGCGATGAGCTCAGCCATCTCGCGCTTGGTCTGCGCGAACTGCTCGGCCTGGATGGCGATATCTGCGGCGGTACCACCCACACCAGCGGAAGGCTGGTGCATCATGATGCGGGCGTGCGGCAGCGCGTAGCGCTTGCCCTTGGTGCCGCCGGAGAGCAGGAACTGGCCCATCGAAGCGGCCAGGCCCATGCCATACGTAGCCACGTCGCACGGCGAGTACTTCATCGTGTCGTAGATGGCCATGCCCGCGGTGACCGAGCCACCCGGCGAATTAATATAAAGCGAAATATCGCGCGTGGGGTCCTCTGCGGACAGCAGGAGGATCTGGGCGCACAGTTTGTTGGCAATCTCATCATCCACCTGGGTTCCCAGGAAGATAATGCGCTCGCGCAGCAGGCGCTCATACACGCTATCGCTCAGATTCATACCCGTAGACGACGAGTTCATTGAAATCTTCTCAGACATTAATGGTTCTCCTTCAAGTGAAGAATGCTTTAACTGGCCCCACCTTACCGGCATTCCTCTCAAACTTGGCCTCTGTTCGCTATGAGCGTTGGGGCGCAGCACCAAAGGCGCATACGGAAGCTGGGTTAACATTTGCTCATGTCTGTTTCCGAGCTATCCACCAGTACCCAGAACTATTTGAAAGCAATCTGGGGGCTAAAGGAATGGTCGTCCGAGCCCGTTACCGCCACACTTATAGCGAAACAGTTGGGACTCAAGCTCTCCTCGGTTTCCGATGCAGTGCGCAAAATGTCGAAGCAAGGGCTCGTGTCACACACGCCCTATGGCTCTGTGGAGTTAACCGAACTTGGCAGGCAGTACGCATTGGTCTTTTGGTTCAAGCATTGGATTATACGTGGGACGAGGTCCATGATGAAGCCGAAAATCTTGAACACGCGGTGTCTGACATGCTCATAGAGCGCGTGGATAAGTTCCTCAATTACCCCACTAGGGATCCACACGGCGACCCTATCCCTACGGTTGATGGACAGGTCACTATCCCCAGTGCGCACCGTCTCACCGACAGCGGCGCACAACCGCAGGTGACCGTGGAACGCATTTCTGATTCCGACCCACAACTGCTGGCCTTCCTCAAAGAGCAAGGCATCGTCATTGGGGCTGTTCTTACCACGCGCGAAGGAACGCCCTTTTCAGAATCGCTCGAAGTACAGGTAGCCGACAGTACTCAGTGGGTAGTACTTGGGCGCCCAGCTACGGACGCAGTGTTTGTAGCACACCACAGCCTGTAGTCTTTCCCTTTCTCATTAATCCTGTCCCTACCTGCCCTTTTAAAAACTACGGTGCGGCGTAGTTTGCAACTACGGTAGTACGTAGTTAATCTTTTCGATCATCACCTATCCCACTTATGGCTAAGGCCAGGATGAGCAGGATTGTCATGTCAGACTCACCAGATTTGGTGTACTTTTCTAGCGTTTCTGAAAACACAAAAAGATTCGTCGAACGCTTAGATAGACCCGCAGTGCGCATTCCACTGCGGCCCAAGAAAACCGGAATGATCCAGGTTTCACACCCGTACGTACTCATCGTTCCAACCTACGGCGGTGGCTCGCTCAAACGCGCAGTCCCCAAACAGGTCATCGACTTCCTCAATGACCCAATCAACCGTTCCTTTATCCGGGGCGTGATTACCTCAGGCAATACCAACTTCGGAAGCGCTTACTGCGTCGCCGGCCGCATCATTTCCGCTAAGTGCCACGTTCCAGAGCTGTATCACTTCGAGCTACTCGGCACGCAGAAGGACGTTGCCGCTGTAAAGCAGGGCCTTCACAAGTTTTGGGAGCAGCAAAGCAACTAACAATTACACCCCATTGATTTCCCACAAAATGAAGACCACATCCGCAACACACAGATTGGAAACCACAATGCCGCCACTTAAGGCCACCCCCACACAGCCCATTGGCCCTACGCCCCGCACCGCTTCAGCAGACGATGCCGGCGGTGTCGGTAAGCGCAAGAGCTACCATGCACTCAACGCGCAGCTGAACCTATTCGACGATTCGGGAAGAATCCAGTTCGACAAGGACATTGAGGCAACACAAGACTTTTTAGCGCACCATGTCACTCCCCGCATGCATCAGTTTGAATCCACCAAGCAGCGCTTGGAGTGGTTGGTTGATAACGAATACTACGAGCGGGAATTCCTTGAGCTTTATGATGACGATTTTCTGTGCACTATGTACGACAGAGCCCACCGAGCCAAGCATCAGTTCCGCACTTTCCTCGGCGCATTTAAGTTCTTTACTTCATACGCACTGAAAACCTTTGATGGCTCGCGATTTCTGGAAGGCTACGAAGAACGCGTCGCCACCACAGCTTTGTACCTTGCACAGGGCGATGAAGAGCTTGCGGAGAAGCTGGTGGATGACATCATGACCGGACGCTTCCAGCCCGCCACCCCTACTTTTCTCAACGCAGGAAAAGCCCAGCGTGGCGAAATGGTCTCCTGCTTCCTCCTTCGCATCGAAGACAATTTGGAAAGCATTGGCCGCAGCGTGAACTCTGCACTGCAGCTTTCAAAACGCGGCGGTGGTGTGGCCTTGTTACTGAGCAATCTGCGCGAATCCGGAGCCCCAATCAAAAGGATTGAGAACCAAGCTTCCGGCGTAGTCCCAGTTATGAAAATTCTGGAAGATAGCTTCAGCTATGCCAACCAATTGGGCGCTCGACAGGGCGCTGGAGCCGTCTACCTACATGCGCACCATCCAGATATTCTTCGTTTCCTGGATACCAAGCGGGAAAATGCCGATGAGAAAGTCCGCATTAAGACTCTTTCGCTGGGAGTTGTTATTCCAGATATAACCTTCCAGCTGGCCAAAGAGAACAAGGATATGCATCTTTTTAGCCCGTATGACATCGCTCGCGAGTACGGCGTAGCCATGTCTGACATGTCTATCACCGAGTATTACGACGAGCTGGTTTCCAATCCGCGAATTTCTCATACGACTATCAAGGCCCGCGAGTTTTTCACCACGCTGGCTGAGCTTCAGTTTGAATCTGGATACCCCTACATACTCTTTGAGGATACGGTCAACCGCGCTAATCCCCTCAAAGGACATATCAATATGTCCAATCTGTGTAGTGAGATCCTCCAGGTCAACACGCCATCCACCTACGGCGCCTCAGGTAACTACACCACCGTTGGCCAGGACATTTCCTGCAATCTAGGGTCGCTCAACATCGCTAAAGCTTTTGAATCACCGGACTTTGGGGAAACTGTTGAAACCGCGGTGCGCGCTCTCACGAAGGTCTCAGACCTAACAAATATCGAAGCTGTTCCTTCCATCGCTCACGGTAATGCATCCATGCATGCCATCGGGTTGGGCCAAATGAATCTCCACGGTTTCCTGGCTTCCAAGCGTATTCCTTATGGCTGCGCCGAAGCACTGGACTTTACAAATATCTATTTCCTGACCGTGACCTATCATGCGCTCCGTGCATCCCATGCGCTAGCGGTTGAGAAAGGTCAACGATTCACTGGCTTTGAAGAATCCACCTATGCCACTGGCGTCTACTTCGACAAGTACATCGACCAAGACTGGGCGCCGGCCACTGACCACGTAAAACAGCTATTCCATGAGGCTGGCGTGCAGATTCCTCAACGCGAGGATTGGCTATGGCTCAAGAACCAAGTGATGCAAGACGGCATCTACAACGCCTACTTGCAGGCAGTTCCACCCACTGGATCAATTTCCTACATCAATGACTCCACCGCGTCCATACACCCGATTGCCTCCAAGATTGAAATACGCAAGGAAGGCCGCTTGGGGCGCGTGTACTACCCCGCACCGGAAATGACCAACGACAACTTGGAGTATTTCGATGACTCCTACACCGTGGGGTACAAAAAAATCATCGACACCTACGCTATGGCCACCCAACACGTGGACCAAGGGCTTTCCCTGACTTTGTTCTTCACCGCTGACACCACTACGCGGGACATCAACAAGGCACAAATCTATGCCTGGAAAGCCGGAATCAAGACCTTGTACTACATCCGTTTACGCCAACCTGCACTCCAGGGAACCGAGGTCGAAGGCTGCGTTTCCTGTGCTCTGTAGGAACACGGTCCTTCCTTCATTCACAACCATCCATCAAGAAAGAAAGAAGCTATGTCTTCAACATCAAACACTGCTGAGCTAACCAGCATCTCAGTTACGCCGCCAAGTTACCGGCATGACCCTTCAGCCCGCATCCGCGCCATCAATTGGAATCGGGTGAGCGATGAGAAGGATCTTGAAGTGTGGAACCGCCTCACCGCCAACTTTTGGTTGCCAGAAAAGGTTCCACTTTCAAACGATCTCCCGGCGTGGCAGAGGATGACACCGGAGGAACGCAACCTCACCATGCGGGTGTTCACGGGACTCACCACCCTGGACACCGTCCAGGCCACTGTGGGCGAAATCTGTCAGATCCAAGATGCCCGCACCGAGCACGAGGAGGCCGTGTATACCAACATCGCCTTCATGCAATCAGTCCATGCCCGTTCTTACTCTTCAGTGTTTTCTACTTTGAGCAGTACGAAAGAAATTGATGAGGCATACCGCTGGGCGGTGAATAATGACCTTCTCCAGGCACGCGCCAAAAAAGTGCTCACTCATTATTTTGGACCCGATCCACTCAAGCGCAAAGTGTCATCGACGCTGCTTTCCTCGCTGCTTCTCTACGCGGGTTTCTATCTTCCCCTGCATTTTTCCGTCCACGCCACCCTGACAAATACGGCAGACATGATTCGCCTCATTCTGCGTGACAAGGCAGTGCACGGTTACTACTCAGGCTACAAGTACCAGCGCGGACTGGAAACGTCTGCTCCACAACGGCAACAGGAGATGCATGATTTCACTATTTCCTTGCTCGAAGAGCTTTATGCCCTAGAGCTGGATTATTCCGGCGAGCTATATGAGCCGTTGGGGCTCATGGATGATGTAGCTGTATTCGTTCGCTATAACGCCAATAAGGCGCTCATGAATTTGGGCTACCCGGACTACTTCCCACCTGAAGAAACGGAAGTGAACCCGGAAATCCTCGCTGCCCTAGCACCTGGAGCAGATGAAAACCATGACTTCTTCTCCGGCTCCGGTTCCTCCTATGTCATTGGCACCGCTGAAGAAACGAGTGATGATGACTGGGATTTCTAAACCGTTTCCACGACCAGACCAAGGAAGCTGGCTTGAGACCATCGCGCTGTTTGAAGCCATCCGCGAAGGAAACCAACCAGCAGCCATGCGGCTTTTGGATACGTCCGCCGCACGGGAGGCCGTCCTCGGGGGACTGTTAGGACTCATCGAACTGTACTTCCGCCATGAAGAAGACAAAGTGGATAACTTTCTTACTGCCGCCCACGCCGCCGGGCCACCGCCTGCCTTTGGCTGCAAGCCTTTTCTCCCTTGATCGCACGTACCTACGCCCAACTAAGAAGAAAGGACTTCCTATGACCACCCCACGCATTAGTGTTATCGTCGGCAGCCTGCGCCGCGGCTCATTTGCGCGCAAGATTGCACACGAAGTGCTCACAATGATCCCTGAAAACTACCAGGCAGACATCGTTGAAATCCGTGACTTGCCGCTCTATGACTTCGACTACGATGACCCCTCGGTCACGGACAAGCCCATTCCAGCTGAGTACACCACTTTCCGCGACACCATCAAGAACTCGAGCGGCGTCCTCTTTGTTACCCCGGAAAATAACCGTACTATCCCTGCCTGTCTCAAGAATGCAGTGGACATCGGTTCCAAGCCCAACTCGGATGTGGCTTGGAAGAACCTTCCCGCAGGTATCATCAGTCACTCTGTAGGCCGCATGGGCGGCTACAGTTCACAGAAGAACCTCCGGCTCGCCCTGTCCTACTTCGATATGCCGCTTCCTGGTCAGCCCGAGGTATTCCTTGGCCAATCCCCCACCCTCTTCGAAGACTCCGGCCATCTCAATGAAGGCACCGCAGGCTTTGTCAAAGACTACGTTATACGCTTCCTGCAGTTGGTCGACATGACATTAACAGCCAAGCACAGCTAGCGACGGCGACTAACCCTAGCCACCGCCCTCTACGAAGTACTTGAAGGCTTC